>Ga0316207_10000189_pt1 | contig 123684 bp, 99 predicted proteins | sample 6weekpyrite_MG_FD_204943 | JGI IMG/M metagenome (GOLD analysis project Ga0316207, IMG submission 204943) | Microbial mat bacterial communities from mineral coupon in-situ incubated in ocean water Damariscotta River, Maine, United States -... | ecosystem: Environmental > Aquatic > Marine >...
CTATTTATCACTAAAAACAGTCTTTTAAAGCTAATTTTTATGTTATCTTGCCGTCCATGAAATCTGTTGACACAATATTACATGCACGCTGGATATTACCGGTTACACAATCGGACCCACTACTGCACGAACATTGCATTGTTATAGATGATGGTCGCATCACTGATATTCTGCCAGGCGCTGAGATTAATGAGCGATATACGGCCACAGTTGAGAAAACCTATAATCAGCACCTGCTTATGCCGGGGCTAATTAATGCACACACCCATAGCCCTATGAGCCTGTTCAGGGGAATAGCCGACGATCTTCCCCTGGAAGACTGGTTGCATAACCATATCTGGCCAGCCGAAGCCAAATGGATTAGTGAAGAGTTTGTGCATGATGGGACTCAATTAGCCATCGCTGAAATGCTACGCTCCGGTACCACCTGCTTTAATGACATGTACTTCTTTCCAGAAGTAACTGCACGCCTCGCCAGGGATATTGGCATACGGGCCTGCATTGGTTTAATTGCTATTGATTTCCCCAGCGCCTGGGCGAACAGTGCGGATGAATACATAGATAAGGGTCTAGAACTACGGGACCGCTTCCGCAGCGACAGCTTAATTCATACCCCCTTTGCCCCCCATGCTCCATTTTCAGTTTCTGATAAGGCCCTGAATCGTATACGTGTACTGGCAGATGAAATGGATTTACCCATTCATATTCATCTCCACGAAACCGCTGAAGAAATAGAACAGTCAATTAAACAATATGGCAAACGCCCATTAGAAAGATTAAACGAACTTGGTCTGGTTTCACCCAATTTAATGGCGGTTCATTTAACCCAGGTTACAGATAATGAAATTACCCTGCTGGCTGAATCTGGTAGCCATGTTGTACATTGCCCCGAGTCTAATTTAAAACTTGCCAGTGGTTTCTGCCCGGTTAGCAAACTTATGGATGCGGGCATCAATGTCGCCCTGGGCACAGATGGAACGGCCAGCAACAATGATTTAAGCATGTTAGGAGAAATGCACACCGCCAGTTTACTGGCCAAGGGCGTAAGCCGGGATGCAACCACCCTCACCGCCATGCAAACCATACGCATGGCCACCATTAATGGTGCAAAAGCCCTTGGCCTGGATCAGGACACGGGCAGCCTGGAAGCGGGGAAATATGCGGATATTATTGCCGTAGATTTTTCCAGCCTTGAAATGAACCCGGTCTATGACCCGGTTGCCAATTTAATTTATAGCAGCAGCCGTGAACAGGTAAGTGATGTATGGGTCGCCGGGCGACATTTATTAAAAGACCGGGAACTTACCCCCCTTGATGAACAGGAAATTATGCAGAAGTGTCAGCAGTGGAATGATAAAATAGCCACCACAGAATAAAAACTCCCAGTACGTATTTTAAACATGGGACTAATTAACAATTTTAAGATGGTTTTATAGAATGAGCACACTAAACGTAGACCCACACGAAATATCCAAATTTGAAGAACTCGCCAGTCGCTGGTGGGATAAGCAGGGTGAATTCAAACCCCTGCACGAAATCAATCCACTGCGCCTGCACTTTATAGATGAGCGAGTTCAATTAAATGGGAAACGTGTTCTGGATGTGGGCTGCGGTGGCGGCATTTTGTCTGAAAGCATGGCAAAACTGGGGGCAGATGTCACCGCAATTGACATGGGTAAGGCCCCTCTTTCTGTGGCTAAACTCCACGCCATGGAAAGCGAAGTTGAAATTAACTATCAGCAAATTACCGTAGAAGAAATGGCAGAACAGCACCCCCACTCTTTCGATGCGGTGAGTTGCATGGAAATGTTAGAACATGTGCCCGACCCGGCCTCGGTTATTAAAGCCTGCCAAACTCTGGTTAAACCCGGTGGCTCAGTTTTTTTCTCAACCATCAACCGCAACCCAAAAGCCTATATGTTTGCCATCGTCGGTGCCGAGTATTTACTTAAAATGCTACCCCGGGGCACCCATGACTACGCTAAATTTATCAAACCGTCTGAACTGGACGAATGGGCGCGTGAGGCAAATTTACAGTTAAAAAATATCACCGGCATGACCTTCAACCCGATCACTAGCCAATACAAGCTGGGTAAAGATGTGGATGTTAATTACATGACCCACTATCTCTCCTCTGTAGAGTAGCCATCATTTTATGGGCAAAATAAACACGGTCTTATTTGATCTGGACGGCACCTTAATTGATACCGCTCCGGATATGGCTAATGCACTCAATATCCTGCTCAAAGAAGAGGGATACAAGCCTTTAGATTTTGCACATATCCGCCCGGTTGTTTCAAACGGCAGTGCCGCATTGGTGCAACTGGGGTTCCCCGATTTAAACAATGAACCAGACATTGAACGACTAAAAAAACGTTATTTAAAAATTTATGAAAACAGGTTATGTGTCGATTCGGTTTTATTCCCCGGTATGCAACAACTAATAGAACATATAGAAAACCGGCAAATGCGCTGGGGGGTGGTCACCAATAAGCCCGGCTGGCTAACCGACCCGCTCATGCTCGCATTAGGTTTAGCCGAACGTGCCACCTGCATTATCAGTGGCGACACCACCAAAAACCGCAAACCCCATCCAGAACCCATGTACCTGGCCTGCAAGCAGTCCAATAGTCTCCCGGAAAACTGCGTTTACATTGGAGATGCACAAAGGGATATCCAGGCCGGTGCCAATGCGGGTATGCGCACCGTGGTGGCAAACTATGGTTATATAGGCGACTGGGAAAGCATTGCTGACTGGGGGGCGGACTTCACCATTAATAAGCCTGAAGAGATAATTGATCTTTTATAAAAAAAAGATCGAATTTAAAAAAGGTTCTTGTACTCAGCAATACTTCACCGTTATCATTCGCCACTTCGACGACTGTCATAAATTTGCCATAATTTTGAAACAAATTTAAACCAAATAAGTGCAGACAATTCTTTATCTGGAAATCGCTCAAACAAACGCAGCATCGCGAGGTAATCCCCTTGGAATTCAAAGACGTTAAACGTATAGATAATGCAAACCTGACAGGCCGAGGTGAATCCTTACGCCTGGGCCTGTCGATGGTATTTATTGTTGGCATTATGCTGATTACCGGTAATTCCGTCATCGATATTGAAAACGGATTTTTACTGGTCGCCGCCGCCATGATTGGGGGGTATATGGCGATGAACATTGGTGCCAACGATGTCGCCAATAATGTGGGCCCAGCGGTGGGCTCCAGAGCGCTTACCCTTACCGGTGCCATAGTCATTGCCGCTATATTTGAAGCCGCAGGTGCGTTAATCGCTGGCGGCGATGTTGTTAGCACGATAAAGAAAGGCATTATCGACCCGAATATGATTGTCGATTCAAGCACCTTTATCTACCTGATGATGGCGGCACTTTTATCCGGTGCATTATGGCTTAACCTGGCCACCGCAGTGGGTGCACCGGTTTCAACCACCCACTCTATCGTAGGCGGTGTACTGGGTGCGGGCATTGCAGCCGGTGGTTTTGAAATAGCCAACTGGATGAAAATGAGCCAGATTGCCGCCAGCTGGATTATCTCCCCGGTGCTGGGTGGTTTAATCGCCGCCCTGTTTCTCTACACGATCAAACGCACCATTACCTATAAAAACGAAATGATTCAGGCCGCAAAAAAAATGGTGCCCATACTGGTGGCCATTATGGCCTGGGCATTTTCTACCTATCTAATACTTAAGGGCATAAAAAAATTAATTAAGGTCGATTTTTTATCCGCCGCGGGAATTGGCATCGCCATCGCCATCGTCGTCTACCTGGTTGTAAAACCACTGGTTGCCAATGCAGCTAACTCCCACAGTAACGACAAAAATGGCGTAAACAAACTCTTTACCATTCCACTTATTTTCGCCGCTGCCCTGTTAAGTTTTGCTCATGGTGCAAATGATGTGGCAAATGCCATAGGTCCATTAGCTGCAATTAACGATGCCATCATGCAGGGGGAAGTTGCCAAAAAAGCCGCCATACCTACCTGGGTTATGATGATAGGGGCAGTCGGCATAGCACTTGGGCTGGCACTCTATGGCCCCAAACTGATTCGTACCGTAGGCTCAGAAATTACCGAGCTAGATCAGATGCGTGCCTTCAGCATCGCTATGGCCGCCTCTATTACCGTTATTATCGCCAGCCAACTGGGCTTACCCGTCAGTTCCACCCATATCGCCGTGGGTGGTGTGTTCGGTGTTGGCTTCTTACGTGAATATTTAAAAACCAGCTACTCAACCATGGTTGAAGAAATTAAAGCCCACCATGATGAGCAAGATGAAGAAGTGATAGAAGCCTTTTTAGCTGACTTTAAAAAAGCCTCACTGGATGAAAAAAGTGCCATGCTTAAGCAACTTAAAAAACACTCGGCAACCGCAGAGTTAAATAAAAAAGAACGCAAGCAATTACGCAAGGTATATAAACACGAACTGGTTAAACGCTCACAATTGGTAAAAATAGCCGCTGCATGGGTTATTACCGTACCTGCTACGGGTTTAATGGCGGCGATGATTTACTTTATGATTCGTGGAATGATGCTTTCCTAAAAGATAGTCTTAAGTCAAAAGCGGGCTCTCCTTTGGAGAGGCCGCTTTTTTTTGGATTTTAGCTTTTGATTTTGACTTACGACTAATTTTTTATTAATTGATCACAAATCAACCACAATATATAGTACTCCCACCAACCAATAACCACTACATAATACCGTTCATCTATAAATTGAAAAAATCTAAAACCTCCCGAATTCGCCCCTGAGCCCGCTATAACAAGCTTTGCCAGACTTTATACATATTTACCCACAACTTATCCCCTGGCCTGTTAGTAATTCATCATTTGAAACCACAACATATTGTGGTACTTTACCCAAATACCACTACATAAGCATAATGACTCGCTAATAAACGCATTCCATTATGCACAACAATAAGCCGCTATCAGAACACAATGTAGTGCGTCGATTAAGTACGATTTAGAAACACTTAAAGCTATAACTAAAAGGAAAAATGAATGAACGCACCGCAATTGCAGGCTGTCCCCAATAATATCAACGAAGTACCTTTTCAAGATGCATCACTGGATATATGGGACACCAAATACCGACTAAAAACTAAAACCGGTGAAGCAGTTGATAAAGATGTCGATGAAACCTTTGCACGTGTAGCTAAAGCCCTGGCCGATGTAGAAACAACAGACGAGCTTAAGAAAGAGTGGCATGATAAATTCCTTTGGGCACTTCGTCACGGGGCCATTCCAGCAGGGCGTATCATTTCAAATGCAGGGGCACAGGAGCACAAGCCCGCTACTTCAACCATTAACTGCACCGTATCCGGCATTATTGAAGACTCGATGGATGGCATCCTGGCAAAGGTACACGAAGCAGGCCTCACCCTCAAAGCCGGTTGTGGCATTGGTTATGAATTCTCTACCCTGCGCCCCAAAGGCGGTTATGTGTCCGGTGCCGGTGCCTACACCTCTGGGCCACTATCGTTTATGGATATCTACGACAAAATGTGTTTCACGGTTTCATCGGCCGGTGGTCGTCGTGGCGCACAGATGGCAACCTTTGATGTGGGTCACCCGGATGTATTCGACTTTATAAAAGCCAAGCGTGAAGACGGCCGCCTGCGTCAGTTTAATTTATCTTTATTAATCACCGTTGATTTTGTCGAAGCGGTTAAAAATGATAGCGAATGGCCCCTTGCCTTCCCGATCACCTCAAAAGAATGCGCACAGGAAAGCATGGACCTGACCGATGCTGAAAACTTCATCTGGCGCGAATGGCCCATTAAGGGCAATTATGTCACCAATGACACGGGCTTAACCGCCTGCAAAATTACCCGCGTTGTGCCTGCCCGTCGTTTATGGGATAGCATCATGGCATCGACATACGACTATGCGGAACCCGGCTTTATTCTGATTGATAAAGTCAATGAAATGAACAACAACTGGTTCTGCGAAAACATCCGCGCCACTAATCCCTGTGGTGAACAGCCATTACCGCCTTACGGTAGTTGCCTGTTAGGCTCGGTAAACCTGACCCGTTTTGTTAAACACCCGTTTACAAAAAAAGCCCAATTTGACTGGGAAAACTACAACAAAACCGTTGGCATTTTTACCCGCATGTTAGATAACGTAGTAGAAATAAATGGCCTGCCACTGTCACAACAACGGGATGAAATTACCAGCAAACGTCGCCACGGCATGGGCTATTTAGGTTTGGGCTCTACCCTGACCATGATGGGTGTTAAATACGGCTCAGAAGACTCTTTAAAGTTCACAGAAAAAGTAACCAAAGAGATGGCCATGCAGGGCTGGCAAACCGGTCTGGATTTAGCCAAAGAAAAAGGTGCTGCACCCATCATGGAAGCAGATTTCGATGTTACCGCGGCCATGCTCTACAAACGTCCGGAAATGATTGACGACGGTTATAAAGTTGGTGACAGCATTAAAGGCAAAGTGCTGCACGCAAAATACAGCCGCTATATGCAGCGCGTAGCAAAAGAAAACCCGCAACTGATTGCAGAAATGAGCGAGCACGGTTGCCGTTTTACCCACCATAGCTCAATTGCGCCTACAGGTACTATCTCATTATCGCTAGCCAACAATGCGAGTAACGGCATTGAGCCCAGCTTTGCTCACCACTATGCCCGTAACGTAATTCGTGAAGGTAAAAAGACTAAAGAAAAAGTAGATGTGTTCTCATTCGAGTTATTAGCTTACCGCGCAATGGTAAATCCCAAAGCCATGCCGTTTAGTGAAAATGAAGATGAGCAACTTCCCGAGTATTTTATCTCTTCGGAAGAAGTCACGCCTAAACAACATGTAGACATTCAGGCCGCCGCACAACGGTGGATAGATTCATCGATTTCAAAAACCGCCAATGTGCCAACTGAATATCCATTTGAAGAGTTTAAAGACATCTACGAATACGCTTACGACAAAGGCCTAAAAGGCTGCACCACCTTCCGCTTTAACCCGGAAGTATTCCAGGGCGTATTGGTAAAAGAGTCTGATCTTGAAAACACCAGTTACCAGTTCACCCTGGAAGATGGCTCAACCGTAGAACTAAAAGGTAATGAAGAAGTCAATTATGATGGCGAAATACACACCGCTGCAAATTTATTCGATGCCTTAAAAGAAGGTTATTATGGTAAATTTTAATATCGACATCGCCAGGCTTCGCGTAGCGATTATCGATAAAAAGTTTTGACACGAAGACGTAGCAACGCAGACAGGATTATGACTTGCGTGTCAGTTTTGGTAGACTGACTTCCCCAGACCTCACTACGTCTTCGCGTCATTTTTAATTAAAAAACAGATGGCACAGCACCACCGAAAAACACAAAGGTAAACAGTAAAACCTTTATCAACCGTGGTGACTGTGAAAAAAGATAAACACATGAACACAGAAAAACAGGACAAACCCATGGCCACAAAAATCGACAAAAAAATCGTCGCATTCAAAGTTGTCAAAGATGAAGAAGAAAAAATTGTAGACGTACCCGTAGCACCTGAACGGGAAATCATGCATGAAAATGTTGAACGTCCGGAAATGCTATTAGGCTCAACCTATAAAATAAAAACCCCGTTATCAGAACATGCACTTTATGTCACCATAAATGACGTCATTCTAAACCAGGGCACAGACCACGAAGCCAGGCAACCCTACGAAATATTCATTAATTCAAAAAGCATGGACCAGTTTCAATGGGTGGTAGCCCTTACACGGGTTATCTCAGCGGTCTTTAGAAAAGGCGGCGATGTCTGCTTCCTGGTAGAAGAACTAAAAGCCGTATTCGACCCACAGGGTGGCTACTTCAAAAAAGGCGGCAAGTTCATGCCCTCTTTAGTAGCAGAAATCGGTGAATCAATTGAATCGCACATGAAAATGATTGGCCTGATAAAAGACGATGGCCCGGATGCACATCAAAAGAAACTAATGGATGCCAAACGCGCTGAATACGAACAAAAGCACAGTAAAGCAGAACAGAGTTGTGATGATGACACGGACACCAGCTTTCCTGAAGGCTCACAGCTTTGTAAAAAATGTAACACCAAAGCCTCAATTTTAATGGATGGTTGCATGACCTGCCTGAACTGTGGTGATAGTAAATGCGGATAAGTTAAGCAATTAACGAAACCGGTTTTTTATTTATAAAAATATTTAATGGTAAGGTTCATTTGAACATAAAGATAAACTAAAAAACAAACAATAACATAATCCGTCATTCCAGCATGCTTGTAGCTGGAATCCAGCGACTTTAGGTAATACAAACCCACTACAAACTTGTTATACAAAAAACATCTTCGACATAGAGGCACAGTGACACAGAGAAAACAAAAAAAAAGTAACGAATTAACAGCAAAAGTTCGCCAAAGGCGAACCCAAAAAACCTCTGTGTCTCTGTGGCAATAATTAATATGCAAAAACACGAAATTAAAACCTGCCCAAACTGCCACCAAACCTTCGAATGCAAATCAGGTGACATAGTTAACTGTCAGTGTGAAACAGTAATCCTAACCCAGAAACACCGAGATTACATATCCAGACAATATGATGACTGTTTATGCGCAAGCTGCATGCGAGCCATGCGCAGTGAATTTAATGTTGGGCAGTTTAACTTACAAATGCAGCAGTTGGTGCTGGGTAAATAAAAGTTGACCCGATAGCACTTCATAGAAAGTGCTTTTATACGCAATAGGGAGACGTGGACAGGGAAGTTAGAGGACATGCATTGTGAGTTAAATCGACACGCCTGTCACTTTAATTTTTAAGCAAAAATAAACAGGAAAATTAGCCCTGATCTGGCCGCTATTCAGGAAACGAGATGGAATTAGAAATCACATACGAAAAGGAAGACTGGTTAACATTCCAGAAATTCCTTGAAAAAGAAATTCAAAAGAATATCAAAACCCCATGGAAAACATTTTTTCTGAATATATTACTCTGGGCTGTAGTTGGCGCAGTTTCGATGTCTGTATTTCAACAGATAGGTGAAATACACTGGCCAACTGCAGGGTACGTCACCGCTCTTTTCATTATACTTTCTGTCTTGTTTACCCGTTATATAAATAAAATAAAACATGCCTTTGCACCATCAGACCCGGTTGAAGCTATTAAATTCAGAATGGATCAAATGGAATTAACCGCAACGACCAGAGAGTCAGATCTTTCCATGCCATAACTGTTCAATTAATATATATTAGAGCCTATTATTTCTATCCAACAGTTAAGGTAAGTACAATCACATCATGCTGCCGATATATATTATTTGTCATGCCAACTGCGAGCCTCCTGGTTATCTTTGTAGCTATTTTGATAAGCGAAATATTCCATATAGAAAAATTAACATCATTAAAAATGAAATTTCTGACATAGATCTTGATGCTACTTCTGGTCTGACTCTTATGGGTGGCCCCTACAGTGTTAATGAAGACCACCCCTGGCTGGCTGATGAAATTAAATTAATTCAAAAGGCTATAGTAAAAGACATTCCATTGATGGGGGTGTGTCTTGGTGCACAGCTCGTTAGCAGGGCGCTTGGGGCTGAGGTTAATACAGCTACCAACATGCAAACGGGCTGGCACCAGATTATGCTTGATACATCGAAGCTTGCAAGTGATCAGGTATTAAACCTGGATAATAGTTTCGAGGCCTTTGAGTGGCATGAAGATACATTTTCAGTTCCCAGTGGTGCGACTCTCCTGTTTAAGGGGTGCGGCCCTGAAGCCCAGGGCTATTTGTATGGCAAGGTTCTTACCATGCAGTTTCATTTAGAGATGACTGAGCATATGGTTCATGAGTGGTTGACACGTTATAACGATTGCCTGCCTGAGCCTTCTGATTATGTACAAAGCCCTGAGCAAATTACGGATCGCTTAAGTGAACGACTGGAAAATTTACATGCTGTTGCTGATAAGATTTATGATTGGTGGTTGAGTATGGTTAGAGATAATCGCTGAGTTGTCCGATCTAGACTTAATAGACAACAAAATGTAAAATCAATTGAGAAACCCACCCCAATGTCAGTAAGTTAAGGCCAGTTACCTTGTAGCTGCTTCTTTAAGTGCACATTAACTCACTGGCATTGTCACCCACCCTGACAATTCTGAACGTTTTTCACATCAAGCAAAACGCTCAATCTTCTCTTTGCAAAATTTTTCAGTTAACTGCTGCAAGCACACTACCCGCTCAACTAACCAGCTAAGTTCTTCCTGAGTTATTTCATAATGCTCTGAATAACGGGCATCAACATAGGCATTTTTTAATAACTGAAAACGACCGCGTTGCATTTTATTGTCTTGTGGAAAAACTTCGACTATTTGTTCATTTTGCAGAATGGTAAGGAAATTAAATTGTGTCAGGTTATACGTGTAGGGCTTGTAGTTAGTTAAAACTAATAATAAACATGAATATAATCATTCTGTAACTTGATGTAGCAAAAAATATTACATAAACACCCATTTTAATGAAGCATAAAAATTATTTAATGAAACATAAAAATTACGATACAATCAATAACTTAGTTGTATTTTTAAAATGAGTATCAGATTAATATCTTATCTTTGGAAAATTTTGCTGGTTATCTTAAATACCATACGACAGAAGGGGGCATATTCATCTTCGCGAGGATTACTTACAGTGCTATTATCTTCTTCAGTCGGGGGTGTTTTCGGGATCATCTATATTTTCCACTGTCGCATCAACCGAAATCACGTTTTTATTGCGATACTAATATATGATTATACTTACATATGGAATCACTTGATAATGGAATATATGTTATTTGAAAAAGATTGGTTTAGCTGTAATGAAACATGTTAATGAAAGCTTTATAACGATTGAACGGGTACGTATTCTTTACGACACTTTGTCCAGACAGAATATTGTGACAGCCTTAGCCACAGTGATTATTACTTATGTCTATAGGGAGCAATTTTCAATATCAGTGCTTTTGGCATGGTGTGGTTTCATGATGATTGGCATTGGCCTGCGTTTTTGGTGCCTGATAAATTATAAAAAAAAGGCAGCTAACACTTCTGATCATAGATACTTTGAGAACCATTATGTCTATGCTAATGGTTTTGTAGGTCTTGGTTGGGCCCTTTTTATTGCATTAAGTCTGAATCTTCCATCTTTCACTTACCGAATTTATAGTATTTTATTATTGGCTGCGATGATTGGAGTGGCTGTGCCTGTACTCATGTCTAGTATTAAATCGCTATATGCTTTTATTCTTCCACCTCTTGTCGCCGCGGTTCCTTTGCTTTTCATTCGGGGGGGAGAAGATAGCGCAACCGGGTTTGCCGTGTTGATTTATAGCCTGGTGATAATACGATCGGGGAAATTTACTTATCAAACGCTGCTGCATTCCATCACTGAACGTATTTATAATCAAAACCTGGTCAAGGAGCTTGAACAGACACGTAGTGCTAAATCGGAAAGTGAAAAACGCATGCAAAGTATTATGGATTACACTCCGGCCGCTATTTATGTTAAGGATATTGATGGACATTTTACATTTCTTAATCAGAAAGTTGCAGACTTACACCATATGCGACGAGAGGAGGTTATTGGTAAAACTTTGCATGACATTCTACCTGAAGCTATTGCCGATGAAATACGTAAAAATGATATCGAAGTTATTAATGCAGGAAAGCCTCTAGAGTATGAAGAAAGTGTTCCTCAGGATGATAAGCTTTTCCGTTTTATTTCCACAAAATTTCCCTTATTTGATGAGACAGGCACACTCTGTGCAGTTGGTGGTGTTTCCACGGATATAACCGAACGATTTCATATTGAGGAGTCACTGCTCATCTCGCAACAGCGTTTATTACTGCACCGAGAGCAATCACCGCTAGGCATCATTGAATGGAATACGAACTTTGAAATTACGGATTGGAATCCGGCTGCTCAAAGCATTTTTGGTTATACAAAAGAAGAGGTATTAGGTCGTCGATTTTCGGAAAAAATACTCTCAGAAAATGCCCGGCAAATAGTCGATAAAATTTGGAAAGACTTATTAGCAAACGAAGGTGGTATTCATAGTATTAACGAGAACATTACCCAGGGTGGGCACACGATATTGTGTGAGTGGCATAACACTCCATTGGTCGATGATGGCGGTAATGTAATTGCGGTCACCTCTTTAGTGGAAGATATTACTGAACGACAGAAAAATGAAGAGAGCCTACGCCATTCACTAAAAATGGATGCGATAGGAAAACTCACGGGTGGCATTGCTCATGATTTTAATAATATGTTAGCTGTTATCCTTGGCTTTTCAGAACTCATCAGAGAGCATGTGAGTAACCATGATCCTAAATTAACTAAATATAATAACGAGATTAATACTGCCGGTGAGCGGGCCAAAAAGCTTACTTCAAAACTGTTGGAATTTTCACGAAAAGCCCCTTCTTCTGCCGAAACGACCCATATTAATATTCTACTTCACGGCATGCGTCATATGTTGGAGAAGACGCTTACCCCACGAGTTAAACTAATATTTGAACTGGAAGAAAATCTCTGGCCTGTATGGTTAGATAAAACACGGTTAGAGGATGCGGTCCTCAATATTTGTATCAATTCCATGCATGCCATGCCAGTGGGTGGAACATTATCATTGACGACTAGCAATGAACAGCTTATAGATTCAGATATTCAAAATATGAATATCATGTCGGGAGATTATGTTTTGTTATCAGTCACTGATACAGGTACTGGCATGACTCAGGAAGTCAAGGAAAAAATATTCGACCCATTTTTCACCACCAAAGGCGTTGAGGGAACTGGGCTGGGAATGAGCCAGGTTTATGGTTTTGTTCAGCAATCAGGCGGAGAGATTCAGGTTTTTTCAGAGCCAGGGCACGGAACTCGAATTGCCATTTATATCCCCAGGTACCTGGAACCCAAAGCGGCTAAACCGAAAGGGGCTAACTCTGAAATAGTAAAGCTAACAACCGGTAGTGAAACTATTTTAGTGGTCGATGACGAAGCTGCACTACTTGAACTGACCGAGGATATTTTGAGCACTTACGGCTATACCGTATTGCGTGCTGAAAACGCAGAACAGGCGCTGCAAATACTTGAAAATGAATCGGTAGACTTGTTGTTAAGCGATGTAATTATGCCCGGTATGGACGGTTATCAGTTAGCCACTAAAGTGAAGATGCGTTATCCGATGATTAAAATTCAGATGGTCAGTGGTTTTAATGACGGCCACAATATAAACGTGACTAATGATGCATTGCATCAACAACAGATACATAAACCCTTTAACTCAAAGAAACTATTAATACGCATAAGGGAATTACTAGATGAGGAATCGTGATAGTGGCATTAAGAAGGCTATATTTCAGTTTGCACTTACTATTCTATAGACCCCCATCTTTATGAACCATAAAAATTACTATACAATCAATAACTTAGTTGTATTTTTAAAATGGGTATCAGGTTAATATCGTCTGCCGGCTTCTCAGAGTCACTAGACTATAAAGCCCATCCATAAACTTTACCCTTCGAGCCATGCAGAGCATGTTTAAATTTGATCCCATCAAATTTATCCTGCCTTCGCAGAAATGACGAGAAAGCAGGATAGCAGTGATTATTTCTAAAAATAAAAGTGTATATTCTCTAACCTGGCCTTTTAGATTATGACCCTGAATATATTTCACTCACATCAACCAAAACTCTCAATTTTTTCTTTACAAAGTTTTTCCGTTAACTGTTGCAAACACCCTACCCGCTCAGCTAACCAGCTAAGTTCTTCCTGAGTTATTTCATAATGCTCTGAATAACGGGCATCTACATAGGCATTTTTTAATAACTGAAAACGGCTGCGTTGCATCTTATTGTCTTGTGGAAAGGCTTCGGCTATTTGTTCATTTTGTAGAATGGCAAGGGAATTAAATTGTGCCAGGTTATGTGTGTAGGGTTTGTAGTTCGTTAAAACTAATAACAAGCAGGCATAAAAACGTTCAGTAGCCTGGTGAAGTTGGAATGCCGCTATTTTTAACGTTTTTTTACTTGCCGCATATTCATACTGCTCAAAGAACTCCCCTGCACTCTCAAACCACTGCTCAAAATGCTTCTCCGCAATAACTTTAGATTCTTCTGGAGTTAGATTACAGGGCTTCGCCAGTTCTTTTCCGTCTGCGTCATATAACAGTATGCCTTCGCGTTTTATATCGGTAAAAAAATACTGCCCTCGAGATAAGGCTTCATTCACCTGATGTAAACTATGCACCAGAATATTTAAGGGCGGACGCACCTGCAGGGATATTCTCTCTTCGGCGATATTCCAGATTTTGTGCTCTTCAACTAAGTCATCATTATTAAGAATCACCAGAATATCGTAATCACTCACATAACCGTGGGCCGGGTCATTTACCCACTTACCTGTGGCATGGCTACCAAAGAGTATAATTTTTAATATGCGACTGTGTTTTTTCTTACCATTGGCAAAGCCGGTCACTTGTTCGAATTCATCACGTAGCACGGCAACGATGTGCTCCAGATGTTTCTGCCTTGATACGGGTAAGTGACCGATATTTTTATTCATATCCCGATGATACTATAACTAGCCGGCCCTTTAAATGAACAGTGGAAATCAAAGCACAATTATCACTACTGCCTCATTAAAAAAATTAAATATATCCCAAAATCATTATGTATCACTCTTTTATTGATTTTTATTTATCAACAACATGAAGTTAGAGGAACAATATAATAATAGATAATAGTTTAAACCGTCATTCCCGAATACTTCTATCGGGAATGACGACCCTTTTTAAGTTAATGGGACAGTAGAGCACTATTATTTCTAATGACTGGTTTACCTTATCCTGTCTTTTATTCCCAGGTAAAACTACACACATCTAAATCCACGGTTTGTGTTAAGAACTTTCTAACTTATTTAGATTATTGCTCTTAAGGTTTGCAAAGTAAATTTCAAGATTACGCAACAAAACATAAAACACCGGGGTAAAGATCAAACCAAAAAACGTGACGCCTAACATTCCAGAAAACACAGCCACACCAATTGCCTGACGCATTTCAGAACCGGCCCCATGACTCAGGAGCAACGGTAAAACCCCCATAATGAATGCAAAAGAAGTCATCAGGATGGGACGTAGACGTAATCGTGAAGCTTCAATGGCAGCCTCAAACGTAGTGCGTCCCTCGTGTTCAAGTGTACGGGCAAATTCAACAATGAGAATAGCATTTTTAGAAGCCAAACCGGCAAGTAGAAACAAACTGATCTGGGTAAAAATATTATTATCCCCGCCAGAAATATAAACACCAAACATCGCAGATAAGATACTCATAGGTACAATCAGGATAATGGCTACGGGCAAGGCAAGGCTTTCATATTGTGCCGCTAACACCAGAAAAACCAGAAACAGACAGAGAGGAAATATATAAATTGCCGTATTTCCTGCCAGAATCTGTTGATAGGTCAATTCTGTCCACTCATAACTCATACCAGAGGGTAAGGTTTCATTGAGGATTTTAACGATGGCCTGTTGTGCTTGTCCAGATGAATATCCAGGTGCGGCGCTACCGTTAAAATCTGCTGAACGATGGGCGTTATAATGCATCGCAACTTCAGGTCCAAATGCTTCCTCAACTTTTAATACAGCCCCTAAAGGAACCATATTGCCCTCAATATTTCGTGTTTGTAAACGTAAAATATCCTGTGGCGTAGAACGAAACTCTTTATCAGCCTGTGCTATAACCTGATAGGTTCGGCCAAACTGGTTGAAGTCATTAACATATAATGAGCCAAGATAAATTTGCATAGTACGAAACACTTCATCAACTGGAATGCCGAGTTGTACTGCTTTTGTACGGTCTAGGTTGGCAAAGAGCTGCGGCACATTGACATTGTAATTAGAATAAACCTGCACCAAGGCAGGATCTTGATATGCCTTTTGCTTGACCTGGTTAACCACATCATCCAGTGCTTTATAACCCTGATCTGAACGATCTTGTATTTGTAATTTGAAACCACCGGTTGTGCCGAGTCCACGTACAGGCGGTGGTGGAAATATGGCAATGAACGCTTCCTGAATTGCGCTATACTTTTGTTGTAGCCGTGCCGATATGGCGTTTGCACTTAAACGCGGATTATTTCGTTTGTCGAAATCTTCTAAAGTAACAAACACAATACCGGCACTTGCAGAATTCACAAACCCATTAACAGATAAACCTGGAAACTGAACTGCACTCACAACACCTTCTTCAGCCAATGCAGCTTCAGCCATTTGGCGCATTACTTTTTCAGTACGTTCCAACGTGGAGCCTGTGGGCAATTGAGCAAAACTGATGAGGTATTGCTTATCCTGTGCAGGAATATACCCTGATGGAACTAACTTAAAACTGTATGCCGTTAAACCAACAAGTGCCGTAAAGATCAACATCATTATTAATTTTCGCGAAGCAAATACACGCACCCCTTTGGTGTAGTTGCGTTGGCTTTTACCGTATGCTTTATTAAACAGATTAAAAAACCAGCCAAATAGAAATTGTATCGTTTTAGACAACTTATCCTTCGGGGCATCAGGTGAGTGTAACAGTAATGCACATAAGGCCGGGCTCAATGTAAGTGAGTTTATGGTTGAAATAAACGTTGCAATCACAATCGTTAATGCAAATTGTTTATAAAACAAACCAGAAAGGCCACTAATAAAAGCAATAGGAACAAATACACCCGCTATGACTAATGAGGTTGCAATAATGGGGTTGGTGACTTCCTTCATTGCCTGTACTGTTGCATCTCGTGGGTTTTTGCCATGGCGAATATTGCGCTCGACGTTTTCCACCACAACAATGGCGTCATCAACGACGATACCGACTGCCAGTATTAAACCAAATAATGACAGTACATTAATTGAAAATCCGAAAAAATACATGAAAGCAAAGGTGCCAACAATTGAAACAGGCACAGCGAGTAAAGGAATAATCGATGCGCGCCAGGTTTGCAGGAAAACGATAACGACAAGTACAACTAATGCGATGGCTTCCAGTAATGTGATAATAACCGAATTAATTGAACTACGAACAAAGATCGTTGGATCATAAACAATACTGTAATCGACATCTTCGGGAAAACTTTCCTTTAACCTGGACATCGTTTCACGAACATTATCAGAGATATCCAGCGCATTTGCACCGGGTGCGGCAAAAATAGGTATAGCAACAGCAGGCTGGTTATTCAGTAAAGAACGTAAACCATAACTCTGGGCATCCAACTCGATACGTGCAATATCTAGCAATCGTGTTACGGTGCCATTTTCATCTCGTTTGACAAGTATTTGCTCGAACTCTTCAACGCTTTGCAAACGCCCTTGCACGTTAATCGGTAGTTGTAGTTCAACCTTATTATTATAAGGAGGGCCTCCTATTACACCTGCCGCCACTTGAATATTTTGCCCACGTATTGCATCGATAACTTCTTTGGGTGTCATATTACGTTCAGCAATTTTATCTGGGTTTAGCCAGATACGCATCGCATAATCACCTGACCCGAATAACCTGACTTGTCCAATACCCGCAATTTTTGCCAATTGATCACGCACATGCAAGGTGCCATAGTTGCGCAGATAAAGCATGTCATACCGCTCATTGGGGGAACGCAAATGCACGACCATGGTTAAGGCGGGTGAACTCTTTGTAACAGTAACACCGAGTCGACGAGTTACCTCGGGTAATCTTGGTAGTGCCTGAGCAACACGATTTTGTACCAACTGTTGTGATAAGTCTGGATCAGTACCAATTGCAAAGGTAACGGTCATCGTCAGCTTGCCATCAGTTGAAGCCAGGGAATTCATATAGAGCATATTCTCGACACCATTAATTTGTTCTTCTAGGGGTGTCGCGACGGTTTCTGATATAACAGAGGGGTTAGCCCCCGGAAAAGAGGCATTAATAATAACTGAGGGGGGAGCAACTTCCGGGTATTCAGAAATCGGTAATTGAAACATTGCGACTAAACCAAAAACAAAAAGCAACAATGAAATTACGCTTGCCAAAATTGGTCTGTCAACAAAATGACTTGAAAAACTCATAATACATTCCCTTCGAGCAATAAAATGGCCTGCCACTTTTAATTAGGTAGCATAAAATCCGGCATAAATAGTATATTAGAAACAGAGTGTGTTGAAGCTTCACTCCATGTTTAAATCGGTTTCCTTAAATCAGCTTTTCGCTTTAGTAGTTTTTGTTTTAGCTGTTGTCGTTATTTTTGGCTCAACAATCATATTCGGACGAATTCGCATCAAACCACGAACAATCACTTTATCTCCTGGCGCAAGGCCAGAATGTACAACTCTATTGCCGTTTATACTGTCTCCAAGACGAACTTCGCGATAAGTCGTTTTATTTTCACCATTCACCACGTAAACAAATTTTCTATTTTGATCAGTGCCAATCGCACGTTCACTAACTAAAATTGTTTTTTCTTCAGTTAAACTACCGAGTCTCAGTCGAGCATACATACCCGGTAGTAGCTTACCCTGTAGATTATCAAAAATAGCACGTGCTCGAATAGTACCTGATGCGGGATCGATCCTGTTATCAAATGCATGTATTTTCCCTCGAAATACTTTATCACCGCTTTGTAAACGAAGTTCAACCGGGCTCTCATACCTTGTTTTTTTATTCGATAAAATGCCATTTACATAGTGAGAATAAGTCTGTTCATCTACATCAAAGTCAGCATAGATACTTTCACTTGATATAACTGTAGTTAGTAAAGGAGCATTAGGCCCAGCAGACACCAAATTTCCCTGTGTTAACTCGGCACGGCTGACAAACCCGGACACCGGAGATTTTATATAAGCATAGCTTAAATTAATTTTTGCTTCAGACAGTTCAGCCTCAGCGCGTTTCACGGTAGAATCAGCCACCAATTTAGTATTCATTATCCCATCATAAACTTGTTGCGAAATCATCTTTTTGTTGAGCAAATCTTTTGCCCTATGTAATTCTTTAGCTGCCAGATATTCCGTATTTTGTGCCGCCATTAAATCAGCTTCTTCCTGCACAACAATGGCTTTCAGTGGACGAGGGTCAATGATATATAAAATATCACCTTCGTTCACAAACTGTCCGTCCTCAAATTTTACCTCAGTAATAATTCCCGAAGCCTGAGGCCGTATCTCGACATAATCTACCGCAGTGAGGCGACCTGAAAATTCTTTCCATAAACGTATATTGCGCTTTTCAATAACATCCACTTCAACCTGCATAGCCGGTGGTTTTTTGTTATTAATTGCCTGAGTCTCATCAGACGCTATAGCATCATGAATAAAGACACTCGAGTCAACCTTAACAATAGCGATAACAACAATTGACACACTCAAAAATATGACTAATTTAAATACGTTCACCATGGTATGGACCTCCCTCGCAGTATTAATTTTAACATGTTTGACAATAATTCTTACAACACACTATTTCGTTTTATATTTGTCCCGCCATGGTTTATTTTTCATGCTCCATTTTCTATTTAACTTTATCTAAACATAAAATTTAAACAGTTAGCGTTCAATACTATACTTCAAAAATTTATCAATAATTTCAAAATGCATTATCATAACTTAACCCGTATGGAAAAACACCTTTAATCTGTGAAATATCTAATATGAGCTGATATCCTGTTTTGAAACTTATTGCATTGCTGGATCCATAGCTGACATGCCAAGAGTTTCCAGCAAACTACGCTGAACAATTTCGGCAGATGCATTCAAATTTCGCAATCCATAATCAGGCCCGGAGACAGTACGCAATGGACGCTTTTTTATGACATTGTAATCAGCCCTGCAATGTCATCGGCGACTACCTGTGGGTCGATCGCATCATCCGTTTTGTAGCATTCTTCAAATGAGGCCAACATTTTGTTCGGAAATTCCGCCACGTCACCGTAGTCAGAAAGACGTTCTTGATCTTCTGGTTTGGGTGAATTTGAAATTAATGTTGTGCCAAATGGACCTGGCTCTACAATAACTGAATCAATACCCTGTGCAGATAGTTCATAACGATAAGACTCGGCAACGGCTTCAAGCGCAAACTTGCTCGCACAATAAATTCTGAAGTAAGGAAAAACCATGCGACCTGCCAATGAGCTTACGTGAATCAACAGACCCGACTGCTGTTCCCGCATATGAGGTATAACGGCACGGTCTAGTTGAGCTGGCCCAAAAAAATTAACATCCATTTGCTGTTTAATTTATTCAAGTGTATACCCTTCAGTGATACCTACATTCATTACTCCGGCGTTATTAACCAGGACATCAATTCGTCCCTTTTCTTTAACGATAACAGCAACAGCTTTATCAATGAGTGCATTATTCGTTACATCAATCTCAACGGTATGCAAGTCTAAATTCTCTTCTGAAGCTATATTCATTAACTCAGAAGCAACTGAACTGTTACGACCAGGCAGATCACGCATTAACACAATGGCCTTCATGTGCAAGTGTCTCAGCGGCTAACCGACCAAACCCGGAACTACAACCTGTAATAAGAACGACTTTAGATGTTTTACTATTTTTTGACATACTCTCTTCTCCTGTTTATTTAGCTTATTACGTGAAAAAATTTTATTCTGATGGGGTGATTAATTTTGAATAGTAACTATTCAATGATTTAACAAAACGCGAAAACACGTCTTCAAAATCTGAGGTGACTGAATGCTTCACCGAATCGAGTTCAGCCAGTGCACAACTCCACTGATAAACGCGGGAATCTGTCTGGAAAAGATGCAATGGATATTGTTCTTCAAGAAGTGCTATTCGCATGAACAGTGGAGCAAAAGCAGCATCAACAAGGGATAAGCTTTTACCATTAAAAAACGGACCTTCGCTTATTATTTGCTCCAGTTGTGCAAACTGGTTTACCAGCAAGTTCTGGAAATTTGCAAACGTTTCTGAGTCACTCGCTATCATCATATTATAGTGATTCATAATCATCTCTGAACTGAACTCAGTCCAGGCACGATTTTGTGCACGCAACAAAGGATCGTCAGGATGCATCGCAGGTGGATTAACTTCATCCAGATACTCATTAATGACCGCCGATTCAAACAGCACCGTATCACCCACCCTAAGTGCAGGTACTTTGCCTAAGGGTGATATATCCGTGAACCACTCTGGAGGTTTATTCAGGTCAATATAGGTCAATTTAAAATCAACTTTCTTTTCTAATAGTGTAATGACTGACCGCTGAACAAAGGGGCAAACATTTAAGCTAATTAACTCTGATTTTGTATACATAATTTACTCATCTCCCATTAATAGACCGGTCATCTATATTTTCTTGTAAAAAATTTTTACGTTAAATTACTGCAAAAAATTTTCCCGGCATAGCATTGTGAAATTGCTCTAGTGCTTTACCTGGTTTCTCTATTTTCATTCTCAATAACGCTCCTTCAAAACTATTCAGCAAAATATCAGCCAACACCGATGAGTAAATATCCTGTTGAATACTACCATCTTCCTGTCCGCGACGAATAGCAGCTTCGAATGCGTCACGGACAATGTCCATGGGTTGTTCGATTGCATTTCAGCAAACCTCACTGGAATGACTAATCTCGGCACCTAAATTACCTGTTAAACAGCCATGTTTATTTCCATTACTAAGGTGCTTCTTAGTCGACTTACCAAAAGAATACTGCAAGGCCTCTAAACCAAAAACGTCTGTATTTGCTAATCCATCCACAAGTTGTCGTTGGTTCACACCTGTATAGTAATTAATTACCCTGGCACCAAAATCTTCTTTAATCTTCAAAATGCTGATAAACCGAACCTTTCGGAACCTTTACAGCACCCAGAATGTCTTTCAGACCAATACCGTGAAACCCATAATTTACTGAACAGTTCCACACCTTTATTTAGTCAGCGCATCTTGTTCAATTCGGTTTTAGAATATTGGCTCATGAGCAGAGAAATAATAGACCGGTCGTCTATATTTGTCAACTAATTATTTGTTACGCTCCTAAATGGGCGCTCTTATATGGACACCCACCTTAACGAATCATAACGCTCTTATATGGACACCCACCTTAACGAATCATAAAAATCATCACACAATCAATAGCATAGCTGTATTTTTTAAATGAATATCAGGTTAAAACTATGGGATGCTTTTAATGTAACAAATTTTTAATGTGACAAATATGGTCAGTAAACTAACTACGACACCCACCTCAAATACCTCAATTGGATCTAATATAAATTAGGCAAATAAAATCTTAGTACTTTACAATCTAACGTTAACGTTAGATAATAACCAACATTAAACAACTTCGTAATGTTGAGAGCGTTATTACCTCTGGATTCAATAAAAAAACTTTTACTCCTAGCGACTTATGATACTAACACTATCAATTTCTTAACTTCACTTTATGACGTTAGGGATTAAAGACTATAAGCACAGATTATAAGGATAAGAACATGGAATATGATCATTTTTTAGATATTAAAGGCATGTGTTGCTCAGCCCCTGTTATACATTTAACGAAAAAGTTTAAGACTATGAAATCAGGACATATTGTATTAGCTGAATCAAACAAGGTTTCCATGCTAAACGATATACCATCATACTGTTTATCAACTAAAAATGAGTTAATAAAGCAGGAAGAAAAAGATGGGCTTTATTATTTCTGGATAAAAATAAGATAAATGTCATTAAGTTATTTAAAAATAGGTGAAGTTGCTGAGTTACTTAAAATTACAGTTCGAACCATTAGATACTATGAGGAAGAAGAACTTTTAAAACCTCATAGAACCAATGGTGGCACTCGTTTATATACAAAACAACACCTTTCTCGCCTAAAAGCTATTCTTCATCTAACAGAAAATGGTTTTCCTCTTGAAGTAATTAGACTCATAGGAAACACACGGGAAACTTGCACAACAGGAAATGAGGGGAGCATGAAAATATCGAGCATTATAGATAGTTCAATACAAGATTTAGAAGAAAAAATTATTAATTTAAAATCTCTAAAATCTGAGTTAACTGCTGCAAAAAAACAGGTTAAAAGATGTAGTGGTTGTAAAAATAAGCCATCAAGCAGGGGCTGTCCGACATGCCCTGTTAATAAAAATCTAAATAAACTTGAAATTCTCAATCTGGTTTGGGAGTAAAACCCCTCCCCCCCTTAAACCCTTAGCTTTCATTGAGTTAAAAGCAAACCTGGATGTTTATAAATTTTATAGAACCATAGAGCCTTACATAGGCAGCCACCTTAATAAATCATCACACAATCAATAGCTTAGCTGCATTTCTTAAATGGGTGTCCGGTTAATACGGCAGGGTATCGCTATGAGGGTGGGGAGTCCAATTAACTATCCTGACACAGGGAGATGCTACAATCTCTAAAGCGGCTGTTCGATATTTTTGCCTGGTGGTAAAAAAATTCTACGAAGTCATTCAGTTAGCAAACTTTTTTTAGCACTCTTTTATATTATTTCTCAAAATAACCGGTGTTTTAAATCCGGAAGGTTTTATCGCAAGCACCGAACTGTCAAGTTGATTGAGAATGCTTTCTGCCGTATTACCCATAAAAAATCCTGGAAGACCTGTACGAGCTACTGTGCCCATGACGACAAGATCCGCTTTAATTTCCCTTGCAAATTCTGGTACTTTTTTGCGTGGATAACCTTTAAATAGATGTTTTTTAGGTTTGAGATATTCCAGGGCGTCATGTCCTAATTTATCAAATATATCACTCATTAATAAATTTAAATTTTTACTATGCCGTTGCTTTACCTCTTCGACATAAGTAACTACTTCTTCCTCCGGCCTTGCCATAATACCGCCCCTCATTAAGTCTTCACCAACAGCAGACCACACATGGACAATGTGTAGCTCGGCGGACTCTGATAACGCCAATAAACTCGCCATTTCGAGAACCTGAACATTAAGTAAACGTCTTGTATTTAACTCTTCTGATGGGTAAAAATCGTCGACGTCCACAGCCGCCAATATCTGCCGATACACTTTGGGTGATTTTTGTTTGACTAGCCACACTGGGCATGGACACTTGCGCAGTAAATGCATATCATCACTACCAAAAACCCGATTCATTAATCCGCCACTATCAGCCATCTTAAACACCAGGTCACAGTCGTTACGAAGTACCTCATGAATAATTTCTAAAAATGATATACCTGTAAGCACTTTGAACTTTATTTTGATCCTGCTAACCCAGGGTGAAGTCAATTTTTCAAGTTTCTTTCCATGCTCTGTTACTATCTTTACCTGGAGGTCATCAGAGGACAGGGTACGTTCGAATAGTTTAGTGTTAGGTGGTATTTCATCAATCACCTCGACCACAGTAAGACAGGCCTGATTGTTTTCTGCCAGCTTGACCGCATGTTCCAGTGCCGCATTATCTTCCAGCTGAGTACTAACAACACAAAGAATATTTTTGAACCGCTGCATATCATTGCCCTCCAATTGAGACAATCACCCTACGTTTATTTTAAAATAATAAAGTACGTTGTTGCTCATTTTTTAATTCGCTCTGTACACCGCATAAAATCCTTTTCCAACTCAACTAAAAATAACACAGAAGAAGAAACAAACAGAACGTGCAACCAAATATCAAAGTCAATTGCCATTGTACCAAATAAAGACTGCATCTAATTACGCTTCTGACTTTATAATTTGAGTATAACTAGAAAGCGTAATCTATGATTAATTTATAGCAAGAACCGCAACTAAAGCTATAGTAGTATTAAGTCTTAATACAACTAAAACTCCAAACGTAGCGAAGGAAATATAATCTGTGGATTTTGAATGGGTTGCAATTGCACTGGGTGATGTCAGCTGGATCTCTCTGGCTTTTTTTCTAGGCTTCCTGGCGAGACTAATTAGCCTGCCACCCCTGGTTGGTTTTCTGGCCACCGGTTTCCTGCTCAATTATATAGGGATTGCAAGTGGTGAAACCTTGCAGAAACTTGCTGATTTGGGCATCACACTGCTGCTATTCACTGTTGGCCTGAAGCTAAACCTGAAAGTACTGATAAGGCCTCAGGTATGGGGTGTAACTGCACTGCATATCGCCATCATTATCGCCCTCTTTGGAGCCGCTATCTTTGCTCTGGCACTAATGAGTGTACCGCTGTTCTCTGGCCTGGATCTCAGGCTTTCACTGATGCTTGCCTTTGCCTTGAGTTTCTCCAGTACCGTGTTTGTGGTCAAAACGCTGGAAGATAAAGGCGAGATGAAATCCCTGCATGGACGCATCGCTATCGGCATTCTGGTGATGCAGGATCTGGCTGCGGTCATTTTTCTGGCAGCATCCACCGGCAAATTACCTTCGCCCTGGGCGCTACTGCTGTTTCTACTCATTCCACTTCGACCTTTATTACACCATTTATTGCAAAAGACGGGGCATGGTGAACTGCTTATTTTATATGGTTTAGTACTGGCCCTGGGCGGTGCCGAACTATTTGAGCTGGGCGGCGTAAAAGACGATCTGGGCGCTCTCATCATGGGCGTATTGATATCCACTCACCCCAAATCAAACGAGATGGCCAGATCTATGCTGGGTTTCAAAGATCTATTCCTGGTAGGTTTCTTCCTCTCTATAGGTATGTCTGGGCAGCTCTCACTGGAGGCCCTGGTAATCGGGTTGCTACTGGTGCCCTTTATCTTTGTTAAATCCGCACTCTTTTTTACGCTGATGACCCGTTTCAAACTGCGCGCACGAACTTCTCTTTTAGCCACCCTGAACCTGACCAACTACAGTGAATTTGGTCTCATCATTGCCGCAATTGGTGTATCCAACGGATGGATGGATGCGGAATGGCTGGTGGTGATTGCCATAGCACTGTCCCTCTCTTTCATTATTGCCGCACCGCTGAATAACATTGATGACAGAATCTATAGCCAGTTCAGAAACTTCTGGATAAAATTTCAATGTAAAGAGAGACTGCCAGATGACATGTTGCTGGATACATTTGGTGCAACCATAGCCATCTTTGGCATGGGTAGAGTAGGCAGCGGGGCTTATGACAAGATGCATGAACTCCATGGTGAGACCGTGGTTGGTATCGATTTTGATGCTGAACGGGTCAAACAACACCAGGTAACGGGACACAATGTTCTGCACGGTGATCCAAGCGACGCGGACTTTTGGGAAAAAATAGAGCAAGACCACAGTATCGAACTCGTCATGCTGGCGTTGCCAAATCTTCAGGCCAATCTGGATGTACTGGAGCAACTGCGGCAAATATCCTTCACCGGTCGTATTTCTACGATAGCAAGATTTACAGATGAGGAGAGTATTTTGAAAAAGTCAGGCGCAACGGCTGTGTTTAATATCTACACTGAAGCCGGGGCCGGGTTTGCTGAACATGTTGAGTGCGAAGCCAACCATGATGAAAGCTAAGGAGTCTTACATGGACATCACACATAATTAATAAACCATGAAAATTAAATTACTATCAATAACTTAGTTGTATTTTTAAAGCGGGTGTCTGGTTAATATAGTTAATACCGGGTAATACGTAGAAACATGAGAATCAACACGTCTATTTGTATACAGAATTAAAAGGGAGGTTTAGTATTAAGCCAGAAATTTTAACGGGACAGCAGTGAAATGTTATAAAAAGTCCTGGGCTCTGGCTTGAAAAAAATGATCAACAAATCGCATAATAAGGAAAATACATCATGACAAATATTCTTGTAAATTCTGAAACCGAATCAAATCAAGTCAAAAACCTGCTTAAAAAGGAAATCCCATCTTACCGGCAAGCATACAGTGATAGAACCGCCTGGATCATGTCATGCATGTCTGAATTAGCTTATATAAGGTTCAACCCCCTCTTTTCTAATGAAAAACAAAAAGATTATTTTATTGATAACATATCTAAACTTATCGATAAAAATAAAAAATCATCATTACTGAGCTTGCTAGATATAGTCGGATATGACCATAACGAAGAATTGAAAAAGCTGCAAACAGAACTAGGCACATTAAAAATGGAGCTTATTGAAACCTTTGATACCAGTGGCACTCAAGCGATTTTAGTATCATTTAATAACTTTATTGTACTTTCATTCAGGGGCACAGAAGCGACCAGTATCAAAGACATAAAATCAGATGCAAATGGAAAAACTACCACATGTGAAACTGGTGGAAAAATTCATACGGGATTTAAAGAAGCTTATGATCAGGTAAGATTTGATATCGAAAAAAAGTTAAACGAAAGTGAATTACAAAACAAATCTTTATTCATTACAGGCCACAGCCTGGGTGGTGCATTAGCAACCGTTGCTGCAAAGAAATTAACGCACAAAGGTGGCATCGCCGCATGCTATACCTTTGGTTCACCCAGGGTGGGTGATGAGGAATGGATAGAAAATATTAAGACACCTATCCACAGATTAGTCAATGCCGCTGATTGCGTTACAATGCTACCGCCTGGCTCAGAAACTATCACGGTACTTAGCTGGTTAGTCAATTTTATCCCATGGGTCGGTCAATCATTTAGGTCGTTGCTATTATCTAGTTTTGGCGGTTACCTTCACTGTGGCAATATGCGATACCTGACCAATTGTCCATGTGGTGAATTTAATAAAGTAAAACTGCTTTATTCAGTCAGTATCATACATAGAATAAAAGGTCTTATAATAAAAAAACTACCGTGGAAAAGTTTTCTGAGTGATCATTCTATATCAGTCTATAGAAAAAAATTAACCATTATTGCTCAAAACAGAAATGCTACCCCCCCACAATAAACCAGATATCACCGGAATGAATAAGCAATTGAATACTACTCGATCGGTTACAGAAAAAACGCATCGCATGGTAATAAGGAGGAACAAAATGAAAATATTCCTACACGAAAATTATTAAAGATAATATCACTGCTAATGGAATGGCCCATATATGGTTCACCTCAGCAGTGGCTTTGCTTATAACTTAATTTCGATAACTCAATAGCTCATTGATACAAATCAACATGCACCACATCAGGATTTGTTATTTATTAACGATGTACTGTAGCAAGTACGGAAATGATAATAAAAAGTAAATTACTATAACAGTAAATTTAAAAATCCCTGTTATTGTGGTAATAGCGACTAGTAGTGTTGCATAATTATTTATACTCCAAAGGGTATAGCTGTGCGTTGTCCATCAAAAAAAGTTATATGCCTTGGCCTGGTAATCTTCTTTCTAGGCGGTGTGTCGCTGGGTACTCTAAATACTTTTTTTCATTATACCAATCGTATGGATTTCTGTATTTCATGTCACTCCATGAAAATTAACTACGAAGAATATAAAGAAACACTGCACTATAAAAATTCTGCAGGTATTCAGGCCACTTGCGCTGACTGCCATGTCCCTAATGATTTTTTACCCAAACTTTATGCAAAAATCATGGCAGCTAAAGACGTTTACCACACCGTAATTGGCACAGTTGATACTAAAGAAAAATTTGATGCTCGCCGCTGGAAAATGGCCAATGTTGTGTGGGATAAAATGCGAGAAAACGACTCCAGAGAATGCCGTAACTGCCATAACTACGACAATATGGATTTGAGTGAACAGGACAGAATGGCGCGTAAAAAACATACTCGTGCTCCTTTACAGGGTAAGACCTGCATCGACTGTCATGCAGGCATTGTACATACTGAACCTATGGAACCCGATGAGGTAGACGAAATTGTAGAACAGGTTCCCGTAAATAAATAATTGTAAAATAATATTATGATGCCCCAGCTTAAAGGGCCTATGAAAATGATAAAAATAAAATCCTGTATTGCACTCATTGTGCTTTTCATACTCACTTCAACAGTGAATGCGGCGAAGTATGACCGTGAATTACTCGATGCTGCACTGGTCGGTGATAACGCAACAGTCATTTGGCTACTTGATAAAGGCACTAGTCCAGATGCAGAAAGTAAATTTGGTAAATCTGCGATGATGTTTGCGACTGAAGCTGGAAACGACGAAGTCGTAAAAACACTCATCACACGGGGTGCCAATGTTAATGCTCGAAGCACAGCGGGTTGTACAGCATTGACCTATGCAGCCGAAAATGGTTATTTACAGTTAGTTAATTTCCTCATCGATAATGGCGCTAAAACCTACCCAAAAACTCGGGCTGGCTGGGATGCGATGGCTATGGCTACTCGTCAGGGGCACCATGAAGTTCTTAAGGCCTTAATCTCCAGGGGCGCCAATGTAAACACCTCCGATAGAGATGGTATAACTGCACTGATGGCCGCTGCTACTCGCAATGACCTACAGGCCGTACAAATCTTAAGTAACGCAGATGCAGATCTACATGTTCGTAATAAGGACGGTATGAGCGCGATGATGCTTGCCGCCTGTAAAGGCCATAAAAGCTCGGTTGAAGCATTATTAAAACTTAAAGCTAACATTAACGCCCTCAACAATGAAGGCTCTACAGCATTATTCTGTGCTGCTGAAAATGGTCACAGCAATATATTGAAGTTATTACTGAACTACGGGCTAAATATTAATCACCAAAATATAGATGGAGAAACGGCATTATTTGTAGCTACATTTAACGGACAGACAGATATGGTTCGATTGTTATTACAGAATGGTGCAAACACTTCAATCGCTAACAATAAAGGATTAACCGTATTTAATCTGGCAAAGACCAGACGCTTGAAAGACATTTTACATTTGCTGAAACAAAACAAAAAACGATAACCCACAACATGATACGTTGATGATAAATCGTAGATATCAATTACCGTAATGCGGTTAGGAGGAGTTATGAAATACAAAATGCTAACACGGCTTTTCATGCTGCTTGTCAGCAGCCTGATCTCAACAGTCACTTTTGCTGCAACGCCCTCAGCAACTATGCTGGCCAATTCCTGTGCAGGTTGTCATGGCACTAATGGTTCCAGTGTGGGGCCTGCAAGCCCTACAATTGCAGGAATTTCTGTTGATTATTTTATTGAAACTATGGACGCCTACAAAAAAGATGAACGGCCATCAACCATTATGACCCGTATCGCTAGAGGTTATACAGATGAAGAAATAAAATTGATGGCTGAGTTCTTTGCTAAACAGCCATTTGTCCGTCAACCTCAAACATTTGATACCAGGCTGGCAAAAAAAGGTAAAAAAATTCACAAAAAATATTGTGAAAAATGTCATGAAGATGGTGGAACATCATCCGAAGACGATGCGGGAATTTTAGCCGGGCAATGGGAACCCTATGTTCGTTTTTCCATGGAAGATTTCACCAGTGGCACACGTACCATGGAAAAGAAAATGAAGAAAAAAATGAAAAGCCTGCAAAAAGATCATGGCGATGCAGGTGTTGATGCACTCATTCACTATTACAGTAGCTTCGAGTAAGGAGAAAGCAGTTATGTCAAATATAAACAGAAGACATTTTCTAACACTGGCGGGGAGCACATTGGCGGCCACTGCGTTAGGCTTCCCTATGCTCAGCTTTGGTGCCAGTAAACATGTGGTTATTGTCGGTGGCGGCATAGGGGGAGCAACTGCAGCGAAGTACATTCGCATGGCCGATGCTTCAATTGAAGTGACCATCATTGAACCCAATAAAACCTATTACACCTGCTTTCTGAGCAATGAAGTACTGGGTGGTGGACGTGACATCAAGAGCATCCAGTTTGGGTATGACGGTTTGAAGAAGCGCGGTATCAATGTCATTCATGACCTGGTCACCGCTATTGAGCCAGATACCCGTAAAGTTAAAATCAGTAGCGGAAAAACCATCCGCTATGATGCCTGTATTGTGTCACCCGGAGTGAGTTTTAACTGGGATGCTATAGAGGGGTATGATGCAAAAGTCGCTGAAAAACTACCCCATGCCTGGAAAGCAGGTGCACAAACCGCACTACTACATGACCAGATAAGAGCGATGCCAGATGGCGGCAAAGTAATTATTGTTGCACCACCTAACCCCTTCCGTTGTCCACCCGGCCCCTATGAACGTGCCAGCCAGATCGCCTGGTATTTAAAAAACAATAAACCTAAATCAAAAATTATCATTCTGGATAACAAAGCCAAGTTTTCTAAAATGGGTTTATTCACCGCCGGTTGGGAACGGCATTATGGCTATAACACTAACAACAGCATGATTGAATGGATCAGCGGCTCTGGCGGCGGTAAAGTCACTCGCATTGACGCAAAAAATATGACCGCTGTTGCCGATGTCGACTTTGAAGGCGATGTCATTAATGTCATTCCTCCACAAAAGGCCGGAAAAATTGCCTTTGTTGCTGATCTGGTAGATAAGAAAGGCTGGTGTCCAGTTAACCAGGGAACCTTTGAATCAACCCGGCATAAAGACATCTATGTGGTAGGTGATGCATCCGTTGCCTCACCTTTGCCCAAGTCTGGTTACGCTGCCAGCTCAGAAGCAAAAGTATGCGCTGCGGCCATCGTTGCCAAATTCAATGGAAAAGATGCACCTGTGCCCTCCTACGTTAACACTTGTTACAGCATACTCACACCCGATGACGCTATTTCAGTTGCCATGGTGTATAGAATGGGAGATAAAGGCAAGATTATAAAGGTAGAGGGTTCAGGTGGTTTGACACCAACAGATGCAACAGATGTGATGCGTAAACGTGAAGTTACCTATGCGCATTCCTGGTTTAAAAATATCACACACGATACCTTTGGTTGATTTCTCAAAATTTAATATCGTGGAAGATATATTATTCTGGAAAGATCAGTTGGAAGTGCGTCAAGAGGTTGCGCTATAAATGTGCGGTCAACTGATTTTTCCAGGATTATGTCCCTTGCATGGGGCATTTTTTATGAGGTAATTCACTATTAATGGAATGGATAGATAACTAATCTTTTCTGTCTGCAAATAAATAATCAAGCCTGATAATTTTATTCCCGTGGCCTGGATATATCTGGAAAATGAAAAACATTGTAGCCGTTAATCATTGTCCCAACATCAATTGATTTTAAGTGTGATGAGATCGTATCTGAATAAAGAAGTTCTTTAAATTCAAACAAACTTTTTTCAACATGACATTGATCACAGGACACAGGCTTGCTATTCAAATTCCTGTGCATTTTATCCAGTGCATCCTGTTTCTGTTGAGCATTTAATTTATTTTCTACTAACTGATAGGCTGTCACTTCATCTTCTTCAATGAGATTATCTAAACGACGTTCTGTTTTATTCTCAACATAAAAAGGCACAATGCGAGCGCCGTATACTCCTGGTTCGCCCTGCAGCTTATACAGTGCAATATCTGTATCATTATCCAGCCACTTAAAGATAATATTTCCCTGGCTACTTTTATCATCGTGACACACTTCACAGGCAATAAACCATGAATGCGCGTTAAAAAATGCACGTACTTTTTCTGTGTCGTTATGGGGGTAATCGCCATGACAACTTATACAGGTAGATGGGTACTCAATGCCCTTAAGTACCGCATCATCCAGGTTATGAAAATGTTGCAGTGTATATTTTTCTATATCGGTGGGTTGAACGGATACTTCTTTTAATGTTTTCGAAACATAACCACGGGTTTCCATATCAATTGGACCACGCAAAAAATACATCCATAGCACCCATAATGTAAAAGCTATCAGCAGCGCAAACAGAAGCAGCATCAAGACATCAACAGCAAAACATTTTAAAGCGCTGGGGCATTTACGTTTTTTCATTGCTGTCAGTTCCTGCTGCTGGTTTATCGATATTTTTTATTTCCCGCTCATACCATAGTTCATGTTCCTCTTTCATCATTTCTTCTGAGATCATGCCATCAATAAATGTTCTGTTCATGGGATAAACATGGGGGTTGTAATGAACCGAAAAAATATGACCCACAATAATAGCCAGGGCGGCAAGCACGGCCTCACCTAAATGAAATACATTAGCGACTTCAAGGTAAAATCTTGGCCATAAATATTCAGTCCACATCATTGTCCCGGTGATAATAACAATGGTCATGCCAAAATAAACGGACCAGTATTCAAGTTTTTCCATGTACATGAATCGATCAAGCTTTGGTTTTTCATCACGAAGCCCCATCATAAACAGTACATTCTGGTATGCATCAACGGCATCTTTTGGACGGGGTAGCATGTCTAATGCCCAGCTTTTTCCTTCCTCAGTGCTAATAACGTAAAGTAAGTGATATACACATACCAGAGCGACGATTACACCTGCAATACGATGTAGCCAGCTACGAATACTGAAAATTATTTCACCATAATCACCAAATATTTCTATTAACCAGTTATCGGCCTGAAGCATAAATCCAGTCAGGATTAAAATAGTGGTTGAGACAAACAGGATGACATGTTGAATACGTTGACTTTTTGTCATGCGTAAAAATTTACGTTCAGTTTTTTGTTCTGAGTTCATTTTAAATGACCTCCCTTATTTTTTTCACGTCTGGTAGCATGAAAATCGAGCACCCTATGAAAGGCAAGCCCTCCAATAACCAGAGTGATAAGAACTTTATAAAACATCTGAATCCAGCCAATAACCGTATTTTGAAATCGGGTTTTTTCCTGTGATCCAATAATTTTTGATATTTTTATTTTTTCAGGTGATGGATGAACATAACCACCACTGGCAAAACTCTTTTCCGCATCAATGTGACAACCGGACTGACTACAGGTCAGGTGTTTATTTTCAGGATTAGTAGGTGATTGGCTATTTTTTCTTGATGATATCCTGTGTGGAGAAAAGCCTAACTGATAAGGAGCATGGCAGTTAAGACAGTTTGGTACCTCGGTGTTACCGTAAAACAGGGCTTTTGCATGGAATGTATTTGAAAAGCCAATAACAATATCCAACTCATGTTTATCCATTAATTCTTTGTCGGCATGACAGGTGCTGCATAACTTGACGACTTCCTTGGAGGAACGGCGTTTGGTAATGCGGTAACTAATATGTTCATAAAAACGTTTGGTAAAATCACCCGACTTATGACACTCCTCACATACTTTAAGGGATGTCATACCTGCTGTCTGCTGATCAAAATCAGCATGATAGGCTTTGTTACTGTGACAATCTTTACAAACAGGCAAATCTTCTTTTGAGGATGTGTTTGAACCCTCGCTACCGTGAACGCTGGCATTAAAGTCGTTGACTATTTTCTTATGTGAGAAGGGTTTATTTGAAGATGGATCTATAATATGACATTCAGTAGCACAATCTACTTTTTTTATGCCATTATGAGGTATTTTGGTTACACCTGTATGACATGACTTGCAACGAATTGAGCCATGATAGGTTTTTTCATAGATACTATTGTTAATATAAAAGACACGTTTTATTTTATTCGCGTTATTCGATCCATTACTATCAATTCTTCCCAGCCCTGGGTATTTATGACACATGATACAATTGCCCTCTATTTCAGCCATAGAAGGATACGGTAGAGCCAAACAAATAAGCATGCCTGTACAGCACAATATTCTGTACACATTGCAGTTCATATTCATATCACCGTTCATTTTTACAAATATATCTTGTTAAATATATTTAATATTGATAACCCCAGACAGATTGCGAACGACTACAAATGCAGCCTGTTAACTCAATAATATTAATTAGCTACATGAATGAAAGCATATATAAATATTAAGATGCATTAATGATATTAATCAAATTTTCAACATTTAACCCAACAAATAAAGCGGTTATAGATTAATGACACATAAATAATTAAAACCAATCACTCGTGATCGAGTAGACCGACACTGCAAAACAATAAATCCCTTAAATTTTTTAAGTTGAGTGTCCTTTTTAAATTCTTTTTAAATTGGTAGTAGGTGTCCACTTTAAAATGTGGGTGTCCGCTTTAGATTCTTTAAAATGTGGGTGTCCGCTTTAGATTTTGGGTGTCCGCTTTAGATTCGCTTTAGATTTGGGTGTCCGCTTTAGATTTTAGATTTCTTAAACTTTAATAATAAAATCATGCAGGACTAATAAACTCAGCGCTTGTCGCCAGATAAACTATAAGAAGTATTTATTAGCTATTATACTTACCGAATAATAAAAAACATTTATGCGTAGATAGAAGTTTTATTGCTATAAAACAATAAACATTAGAAGACATTAATATATTAATGAACTATAGATATATTACGAGCAGATTACTTTCCACATCTGAAATTTAGGAGAAACATCATGTTAAAAGCAATCATAGGATTTATAGCAGGGGTCATTTTTGTCGGCGTTATCGGCTGGAATCTGGCATCAGATTTAATGCTCCGTGAAGTTCCAAGCCCGTATGGTGTGGAGGAAACTGCAGCACGAATTCAACGCAACATTCAAAGCCTGGAAGGTAATGGCTGGAAATTATCTGGCTTACGTAATCCTGCCAAGGCCGTAGCCAACACCGGTGGTAATGTCCCCCCTGTGTTACTGGTTGAAGCCTGTAGCACTAAGTACTCTGGCCCAATAATGAAAAATGATGCCACTCGCATCCTGTCTATTTTAATGCCCTGCACCATTACCATTTACAAAAAAGATGATGGTAAAACCTATATTGGCCTGATGAATTCGGGTCTCATGGGTAGAATGTTTGGCCCTGAAGTTGGTGAAATTATGGGACATGTCGCAGACGATCAAAAAGTGTTTGTGTCATTTGATGATAAAAAACCGGCTCCACCACTGATTAAAAAACGCCCTGGTGGCGGTAGTGCTGGCGGCGGTGCATCTGATGACGGTTGCTAAATACGAAACTCAATAACCTGTAAGGAGGCATCATGTCTTTAATAAATAAAACAGACTGGTCACTGGCAATGCTATTAGTTGCTAGCCTGGGTTTCGTTGGTTTGATTCAAACTATCGAAGTGCAGGCCGCAACTGATTCCACCGGTGCTACAACTGAAAAAAAGAATACTAATTCCACTGCGGATCATTCCAAGTTCAAGGAACTTGATGTGAACTTCAAAACTGGACCCGAAGTAACTAAAGCCTGCATCAGTTGCCACACTGAGGCTGCCAAACAGTTACATGCGACCAAGCACTGGAAATGGGATTACATTAATCCAGATACCAAGCAGCGATTGGGTAAACATAATGTTGTGAATAACTATTGCACCTCGGTGCCATCTAACTACAAATTCTGCTCCGCCTGCCACATTGGTTATGGTTGGGAAGATAACAAGTTTGATTTCACTGCTGAGGAAAAAGTAGATTGCCTGGTTTGCCACGACACCACCGGTAAGTATAAAAAACTACCCGGCCTGGCTGGACACCCAAACTATAAAACCATGGAATGGCCACCCCACTCGGGTAAATTCAGGCCCCCTACTGACCTTAAACAGGTGGCACAAAATATTGGCAAAACATCCCGTGCAACCTGCGGTGCCTGCCACTTCCGAGGCGGTGGTGGTGATGCGGTGAAACACGGTGACCTGGACAGTTCACTCACCAATCCCAAAAAGCACCTGGACGTGCATATGGATGCCCAGGGTCTGAATTTCACCTGCTCTAATTGCCATACTTCAGACAACCATGAAGTCGCCGGTAGCCGTTATCAACCTACTGCCAACGATACCAAGGGGCATTTAATTCCCGGTAGTCAGGACAAACGTAATACTGCAACCTGTGTTGCCTGTCATGGTAATGCGCCCCATAAAGATGACCTGTCTAAAATGAACGAGCACACCGGTAAACTGGCCTGTCAGGTTTGTCATATTCCCGCTTACGCACGTGGAAATAAACACACCAAAATGAGCTGGGACTGGTCAACTGCTGGCAAGATGGATGAACAGGGTAAACCGGTTAAAGTCAGGGGCTCTGATGGCAAAGTGAAATACGACAGTAAGAAAGGTGGTTTCACTCATGACCGTTATGTGATTCCAGAATATCAATGGTTTAACGGTGAGGTTAAATGGACATTACCTGATGATACATTTGATCCCAATGAAGTGGTCAAAATTAACGACTTTTTAGGCAGCCCAGACGATGGTAAATCAAGAGTTTGGCCAACCAAGGTTTTCCGAGGCAAACAAATGTATGACAAGGTTAATAACAAGTTAGTTATCACCAGTTTGTCAGATGACAAGGAAAGTGCTTTGTGGAAAAACTTTGATTACGACAAAGCGGTTAAATTTGGAATGGATTATGTCGGCAAAGAGTTCAGTGGCGAAGTTGGATTTGTTAAAACTGAAATGAGCTGGCCCATCACTCACATGGTCGCACCGAAAGAAGATGCGATAGATTGCGGGCAGTGCCATAAAGAAAATGGGCGCCTGGCCAGTGTTGAAGGCCTGTATATTCCCGGTGCGAATAATACACCTCTGTTAGATAAGTTAGGCCTTGGGGTTGCTTTTCTAACCTTAATGGGTGTTTTAATTCACGGTGCCATTCGTTACTTCATGTTTAAGAGAGGAGGCTAAGATCATGTCTACTGAAAGAATTTATATATTTAAACGTTTTGAACGTTTCTGGCACTGGTCCCAGGCCCTGCTTATTATGTTTATGATGTTAACGGGTTTTGAAGTTCATGGACTATACAGCCTCTTCGGTTTTCAGCTGGCAACGGAATACCATACCATTGCCGCATGGACCCTGGTGAGCCTGTGGGTATTTGCTATTTTCTGGCACTTCACCACGGGAGAATGGAAACAGTATATTCCGACTATGCAAAAAGTGGATGCAATGTTGAAATTTTACCTTACAGGTATCTTCACCGATGCCCCCCACCCGTTTAAACAAACCACCGTGCGCAAACACAATCCACTACAAAGACTGGCATATTTATTTGTATTGGCGATGATTAATCCACTAATCTGGATAAGTGGCTGGTTTTATCTTTTCTATAGTTCATGGGAAGATTGGGGACTGGCAGGATTTCTGAGCCTGGAATGGGTTGCCTTCTTCCATGTAGTTGCGGCCTTTATGATGCTGATTTTCTTTATAGCACATATTTACCTGGCAACCGCAGGACATACCGTAAGCTCACACATTAAGGCGATGATTACTGGCTGGGAAGATATTGAAGATTAACTGACAAGTTGAGGGGTATAACCATGGCATTCCCACGCTCTGCGTGGGAATGCATACAAAATAAGCTATATTTTATTTTTTATATTAAAATTAAAAAATTAACTGAAACTAAAATTCACCTAATTCATTAAAACCTGATCCTTTTTTAAATAAACAATTGTGAAATAAAACAATGCATTCAACGAGCATATTTATCATTACTGTTCTGATATTAATCTGCATAACCAATAGTGTAGCCGCTTATGAAACTGATATGCTCCCCCATGCCAGTAAAAAAGCTCAGCAAAGTTACCATAATGATTATAAGTACGCAAACTTACACCGCGCATTTGCACTGGCTTCAGGAGGTGCGTGGAGCTGGAAGTCTGGTTTTGAAACGGTTGAACAAGCGAAAGAAAGTGCACTTAAGACCTGCCGTAAATATACACAGCAAAAATGTATATTGTATGCGATTGATGATCGAGTAGTTTTTAACAATAAAATATGGACCGAATCATGGGGGCCCTATAAAACCCGTCAACAAGTTAAAAAAGCAAAAACAGGAACCTTAGTAGGGCATAAATTTTACGATGTAGTTTATACTGACCCCAAAGGCATAGAAAAATCTATTTCAGATTTAAAAGGAAAAATAATATTCGTTCATTTCTGGGCATCCTGGTGCCCCTCATGTCGACAGGAATTTTCTACACTTATCGATATGTATAACATATTAAAAGATATCATGGGAGATAAAGTTGAATTTGTTGTTTTGCAAGTAAGGGAATCAATTGATACATCAAATCAGTGGGTTAAACAACATAAGCTTACGGCTTTACCTTTATCTGATTCGGGGTTTGATACTAACAACCAAATGACATTAAAAACCGGCATCAAAATAAAAGATCGTACACTGGCAAAAGTCTTCCCTGCCAGTTATGTACTTGATAAAAATGGCATCGTAGTTTTTTCTCACATGGGTTCAATTGAAGACTGGAGCGAATATATACCATTTTTCAAAGATGCAGTTGAACGATCTGGAAAATAACCCGAAGCATTTAAGTATAAAAATGATAGAGTAAGAACAGGCTTAGTTACTTTAGTGTCCAATTTGGACATACGCCTTAAAGAATCCTAAAAATAACACTAAAAATGTATACTATATAAAGATGTATCAAAAAATAGATTATTTCAGATGATTGATAAAAAGCTCCAGCACAAAGATTTACTACTTAGTGAAGAACGCCTGAAAATGGTACTGGAAGGTAGTGAGCAGGGTTTCTGGGACTGGAATATTCAAACCAACGAGGTAAAACGCAATGATCGTTGGGCTCAGATGCTGGGATATTCTACAATCAGGGAGTTTGAAAATAATACAGACACCTGGACAAATTCGATTCACCCGGATGACCGTGATAAGGCATGGACATCAATTAACAATCACCTGGAAGGGCGTACAGAACGTCACAAATTGGAATACCGAATGTTTACAAAGGATGGGAGCTGTAAATGGATTCTGGATCATGCAAAAATTGTTCAGCGAGATGCCCAGGGGAACCCCACGCGTATGAGCGGTACACATACAGATATTACTGAGCGAAAACAGATGGAAGCTGAAAGGGATAAATTAATAAAATCTCTCCAGCAAGCCTCGAATGAAATTATAATATTAAAAGGAATTATTCCAATATGTTCTTATTGCCATAGCATCCGAAACGATAAAGGGGCATGGGACAAGATTGAGAGATATTTATCGAAACATTCAGATGCAGAATTTAGTCATGGCGTATGTCCAAAATGTCTGGCTAAAGCTCGCTCAGATGCTGGCCTTGATAGTAAATAAGCCTGAAAATACACTTACTATTAAAGTAGGCAATCACTCATATCCGCTTTTAACAAAAAACTACCGGATTGTTTTTTTAATATCTAAAAATTTATCACAGAGACGCTGAGAAACATTATTAGTCGTTGCTTGATCTCCCCTTCAATACGGGCGTCTATATCATTAGTTAGCCTCACCAATGCTATTATCGTAAAGGTGCGCTAAACCATATCGGCTTTGATTTAAATAACTTACTAAATATTCCTTTCGCTGACGCGCTAAATAAGATGTTATTTTCTGAAGCATTTTTACGTACTTTTTAATAAGTTTTTCAATTTTATTTTTCAGTGACTTAGTCCTGCTTAATTTTAATAAATTATTCAGTTGTTTATAATTAAACATAAATGATTCAGGGTAGTTAGCCTTATAATCAAAGCTGACATTATTAATAATGATAGCTGATGCTGACTCATCATAGTTTATTACTGAGATATCATTTTTTTGAGTCGATATAACTTCGAGTTGATCAATTCTACTCTGATAATACTTCATCGCCTGCATATAACTAGTAGACATTTTATATTCTTGAAATTGATTTTCATATAAATACGAAAATAAAATATATGACTCATCTACGGATAAATCAATAATTTTTTTATTCTTTAATATGCTTAAGGCATTTAATGCGCCAGAAAAATCTTTTTGACTGATTGCAGTTAACCCGATACCAACTAACGCTCTATTTGTATAACGACTACCTAGACTAATCCGTCTAAACGCATTTCTAGCTTTAGCATTATTTTTTTGTTGCATCAGGGCATACCCAAGTAACAGGTAAAGCCTGTTAACAACCTCCCCGCCCTGCTCTGCCAGCACTTTATTAATTATATCATCTATTGCTTTATCTTCTTCATTCCACAAGCCTAATTTAATATTTGCAATAACCGTATTTAGTTGCGCGTAAGCATAGTTATGCGAACTAGGTAATATTTTTGTAAGACTTTCTTTAGCCAACTTATATTTCTTCAGATATATAAGGGCGACACCATTTAACAGAAGCGCATTATCTTTTTTAGCAAGTGATAATTTATTTATATTTTTTTCAAGCAGATTATTTACTTTCGACCAATTATGACGTTGTGCATAATACCTGGAAAAATGAAAATATATTTCCGGTAGAAGATTTTTATCTCCCTTTTTTATGACATCCCTTAATAGCGCATCTGCCAGTTTCAGGTCATTATTCTCAAGTAGCAACCTGATAAATGCACCAATTGCTTTATGTTTGAGGTTATTTTTAACAGTCTGAATATTGAAATAAATTAATCGTATAGCTGTAACTGGCTGCTTTGAACTAATACGCCATAAGATCTCCGAGTGCAATAAATCAACAGATGAAATATATTGCATGCTTTCAACAGAATAAGACGCTTTATCCCTGTAAAACTCAGTCAGAATAAACTGATAATCTTCTTCGAGCTTATGTAATTGACTATATATTTTATTTTGTTCAGCTAACACCGTGCTGCTTAATATCAATGTAAACATTAAGCACACATAAGAAAGAGAACTAGCCTGTAAAGACTGAATGAAGCAGTTTCTCATGGTCGGTAGTTTACTGATTTGAATATGTCTCTGGTTTGATTTTAATCAATAATTACTTCTAGTGAATAAATTTTAAGCTGACTGGAATCGCTGTAGCTCTTTATCTCTGACTATATAAACATCATTAGATTTATTCATTGCTTTTCCCTAAATGTGTTATCAGTGAGTGCTGATCTAGACGTTTCCATACTCTTGACAACCCCATAAGGCTGAGATAATCAATGTTTCATTATTGGCTACGACTTTACCCACAGATGTCACAACAGAACCAGCCTGGATAACAGAAAATGAAACCGTTGAATAACATGCAGAAATGATAGATATAAACAGGTAGAGAGTTTCATAATCTTCTTTAATGTTGAGATCCAATTGAAAACCTATAATACTACACAATTAAAAGGGGATGTTATTGACAATTAAATGATACCAATATATACCCTCACATAGTTATAATTGACATATTATATCCATTAATCATTTCTAATATAATAACTGTATAGATAACTCAACAATGAGTAATAGGAAATTTGGTATGAAAAATAATAAATTGATACTAATCGGACTAGCTATTTCAATCCTGGTCTGGCTCACTACAGTTGTTTTCGGTATAGATTTATTTGAGATTTTCATCAACACATTAGAAAGTCTTGAAAAATTTAAGGTTGACGAGTTTATCATCCCTGTGACCATATTTTTTATTTTTTCGTTAGCTGATCTAATTTCAAAGCAAAGACATCAAAAGATCAAATTAGAAAAAGCTAAGATATACCATGCAATGCTATCCTCCACCCATCATATCCTTAATAATTTTCTAAATAAGATGCAGCTTTTCAAGATATCTATTGAAAAGACACATGAATTTCCTGATAATGCTCTGAACTTATATAATCAGATTATTCAAGAAGCCATAATACAAATTGAATCCATGGGTAATATTATCAGTATTGATGAGTCTTCTATACGTGATTCTATTAAACCAAAATCAAATACATAACGAAACTCCATAATGAGCGTAATTGATCCTCCTTTCCACTCATGTCAAGAACTAATAAATATTAAATCTTATTTTTACAACCTCGCTTACTTATATTAGCCATATCATTTAATAGAACCTTATTTGACAGTTATTACCAAATTGGCTCCATTTACTTTGCAAACTAGAGTGTTTTCTATGAAGTCTAAAATATCCTGGTTAGTAACACTCTCTTATAAATTGTGCATACAGTTGGCACTGTGAGACTTTCATGCAGACTACCCATGTGTAAGATAAAATACTGTTTTATTTGTAAACTATTTTCATATATATAGTTACATAAATTAAGAATATTAACCAAATTTTTTAATACAGAAAATTATAAATTGTTAATATTTTTAATACCTGAACTGACAGTATCTCTTACCCCGCTTCTAGTATTATCACGAGTTATGCTGATACCAAAACACTTTATCTACACAGAAGTAAAAAATCCAATGTGTGGTAATTTTTGTATATATATGACATCTTATCTCTATTCACTGCAATACGCGAAAGTCATGTATCAATAATTTTTCTATTTTGAAAACATATTATTGAATTACTATATATAAAAAATTACTGCTGTTCCGTTAAAAGAAATTAGTTTATGTTTAAAGCGCATTGTTATGTGATTAACGAACGTTTCACTCTGATCGAGACATGAGTTGGGGATGTACTTGGATTTGGGCCACCTATTCGTAAAGCATATTTTCACCCACTTGAAGAGAACTTAACTTTTTTCTCGTTATTTGTTGTACGTAATGCAATGGTTATTATGGCCCTGCAACACTATTCACTGACAACTATTATGTTTCCTGAAGTTATTTCGCTAGCCTGTTTAGCACTGGATAATTATTATTTTATACCGTAGACGTATTATTATTGGGGTAACTTGGAATCTAATTTATAACAGTTAATTATAGACTTTATAAGCTGCTTATCACAGACTATATAATGACATATTAGATTTAACTTTTATTCATATTCATTTATTCAAAGGCCCACAATGAAGAGCACTTTAAAAGTTTGTTTTTTCCTGTTTTCCAGCTCCGTTGTCGCGACTGAAAAAGTCAACATAATTAATACCACATCTGAATTAAGCCATTGGTGTAAAAGCCAATCTTCCCAACACTTTATTGCCAAAGGCATCACAGGTTATGACTGCTATAACTTATGATAAAGTCCAAACTAATAGTGCTACCGATTTACGAGATTGGTGCAAGCACATATCATATCTGCGCAGCATTTTTTAAAAAATAATATAACACCTTATAACTGGTCAGCCATGCACTGGGATAAAAATAACAAGTTATATGTAGAAGGCAACTGGAGAATTAATGGTTCAACAAAAATCACTAAATGCCAAAACACTAAAGGAACTTCTGAAAATATGCAACTTTTGAGATAACCCAATAATACCCAATTACTCTCCCCTGTTATTTATCAAATAAACTAGCATAATGCTTTTAATCCGTTAACTTTAGAGAAACTGCGACACACTGCCGACTTATCGCCAGCTATAAACATCCTTTTTAGACGTTTGTAAATCATGCATAATATGACATAATTAACCTGCCTGCAGCAAACCTCATTCAACACAGCTGTATCGGTCATGAAAACCCATGCTTTACAGGGTACTATATGAATATTCACATTAAAGAAAAAAAATACTCTATCGCAACAATCATCATTGCACTGGTATTCTGGTTCTTTGATACTTCGATACATTATTTTGTATACGGTGAACCACATTTAGAAATTATTCCAGAAGATTTCAATGAATTATGGATGCGCTCTGTTATTGTCATCCTGATCATCTTTTTTGGTATATACGCTGATTTATCAGCAAAGAAGTTACTAGAAAAAGAAAAGGAACTTGAGGCTACTCGTATATACAACTCAATGATATTTGCGAACCATCACATACTAAATAACCTGCTTAACAAGATGCAACTTTTTAAGATGGAAGCTTTAAGAAGTAATGATTTCGATCAGGAGATTATTGAGCTATATGATAGAGTGATTGATGAGGCTTCAGATCTTATTAAACAATTGTCGACGATTAATAATATATCCGATGAAAATATATTAGCCTCCATAGCACCTAAAAGTAATGACAATGAGTAAGCTACAATAACTAAAGCATGTAATGGCGCTTATCTATTTCATAAGTTTACCTGCCCGATTAATACATTTAATGTCGAATATCATTACATTATTTCAATTTGCATACCGAAGCCTTCCTTATCACATCAGTAAAAACAGTAACTTACATCTTTTCTATAAATATTGCTTATAGAAAAACATACTTAATAAAAATTATTAATCGCGCTAAGGAAACACTCATATGAGAAATTGGAAAGTTACATTAATGGCCACAAGCCTTGTATTATCTAGCCATGCGAATGCGGAACTTATAAATCATGGTAATTTCACTACCGATTCAGTAACCGGGCTAGATTGGCTAGACCTGACTCAGACAGTTAATCTTTCGTATGATTACGTAATGTCTCAATTTGCAGCCGGTGGAGAGTTTGAAGGCTGGACACTGGCCTCAAGGTCACAGGTATTAGAGCTTCTGGATAATGCAGGTGGTACTGGCCCTTACGAAGACTGGAGCACTATCAATAATGGAGTTGTCACACCTTTACTTAATTTATGGGGTGATTTTTCAACGGACATCCAGAATAATTCGGTTCACTTCATGTTTGATGAAGTCAATGAATTTAACCAACACAGACTTGCTTATCTATTTGACACAACAAAATCAACCCAGGGTTTAGCGAATGACCTTATGAGAATCGATCATGGATTCTGGGATGGAACGCCAAGTACCCAGGTAGGTTCTGCTTTGGTACGGGCAAGTGTTGTTCCTGTACCTGCTGCAATCTGGCTATTCGGTTCAGGCCTTATAGGTTTATCTGTCATAGCGAAACGGCGTAGAATCACTTCTTAGTGTATTTTCAATTTATATAAATTAACCGGCGCCAGTCTTGCTTTTCACATAGTATGAATATAAGTCTGACGCCGATTTTTTTCAAATAAACACATTTAAAAATACTTAAAATAGCAATATTGAGTCTAACTCCAGATAAAATCCCTATAAACTATTTAGTCTGCGCTCGCTTATATTTACTCAACAAGCCTTTAACATGTCGAGGAACAAGCACGATTAAATATTTCCTGAATTTTGCTTTTAACAGAAGCTCTTTTAACACATGTTCATAAATTTCTCGAACAAGTGGCTCCTTGATATGATATTGTCCAGCAAGAGAATGTATAGCTTGTGAGTGTTGTTGATACTCATTTTCTGAGTGATATAGAACGTTCATGATGCTAGCTCCCCATAATCAATTTTCACATGTTTAAACTTCCATTTGTGAACATTACCCTCAGCCTGTGCAAACACTTACAGGCTGTAAAATGAAACTCTTAGAGGGGGAGTTGTGAATATAGTATAAAAATAATATGACAATATTATTACAGTTATATTACATAAGAAAAATCAGTTATTCTTATCTTTGTCTTATCAAATTTATTACAGGCCCCTTCGGAACTTACTTTAGTATCTTATTTATCACATTTTTCACGATCACGTTTTTTCTTTTTTAAATGCTTTTTCAAAGCTGTACGGGCCTTTTTATCAGGTATGTCTGCCACATTGACCACCACAGGATCTGCTTTACTTGTTTTTCCTCCTTTACTCAGATCCGCTGGATCATGGGTATAATGCGTTGTAATTGACCAAAGTAAACTGACCAGGGCTTTTGCCAGCTCTGGTTCGTAGCAAATCAATTGTGAGACAAACACAGAACGTCGTCGAATCACATCCCCTTTCACCAGTTTAATTTTTTTACCCCCAAGCCAATATTTATTACTGTGTACCATATGTGGGCCATCCGCAAGTACCAGTTCTCGCCCATCAGGACCATCCATGGTTGTTTCTGCACCATAGCAATACCAGGGCTTCCCTCCAGGCTTGGGGTCAGCATTTAAATTATCATTGTGGGGTTTAGATGTACTCAGTGTCTGCCACTTATTTTTTCCAATATCCCACTTATCAATAACAGTTGAGACCGTTTGTGCCCAACAGGCTGAACGACAACCAAGATCGCTAATAGAAGATAAGGGAACTGAAATTTTAGTGAGTGTCCCAGATCCTTTGTGAGGTTCTGGCTTTGGCCAATCGGCGTTATCCCGTGGCACTATGCCACCACGAAGCCCTTTAGGTAACAGGGCGGCAGGTGTTTCACAGGCACCTGTTTCAAAGTCGACAATCTCAAATAATTGACGTGGTCGAACCACAGTAGCACCCGCTTCAGCAGCCGGCATCGGCTCAGAAAATATTCCTTTTTTCAGCGTTTCACAATTAAAGGTAAATGAGGCTACCTGCACCCCCTTCTCTACTACAATAATGCTTACGGTTCGCGCATCACCCTTTAACTTGGTACTTTTGGTACTCTTTAACTTTGGACCATTTTTCTTTGCTGCTTTTCCCCCATCATCAAAAGCAAAAATCCTCACACCTGATCGAACACCACGAAATGTTATCGACTTAATACAGCAATCTGTGTCAGGTGCACCCAGAGCATATTCTTTGGGAGCCTGTTGCTTGATAAGATCGCTAACCTCAGTAGACTCATTTTGATCACCGATAACGTCGATCAGCACATCCAACTGAAGTGTCTGTGAGACACCTAGGTCAGTTTTAACTGATATGAGGCTATCTTGCGCAGGCGCCTGTGACAGGGACTCATAATATACCCATACTGTTGAAGGGCCCTTATCACGCAACTCGATTTTATCTGCACGGTGAACCTTGTCATTAATGACAATTTGCATGTTCTTGCTAAACCCATAGCCTTCTATTTCAACTGCAATGGGTTGTGCCGTGAGTTCATCATCAAACATGAAGTCAACACTAACCAGGGCGGGTAAGCCTTTCTTAATTACTTTTTGTAACCACTTAAGATCCGCCTCGTTAATTTGTCCATCTCGATTAAGGTCTAATGCCGAATCAAGACCTGTACCCTTATTTAAGGCCTGAGATAATAAGCTGATATCAGTTGCATCAAGCAGCTCATCACCATTGAGGTCTGGCCCGCCCAAACGCATGCCCGCTTCCAGACCTATATCATCAATATCAAACTCAAAATTCAGCCCTTCCGGCTCAGTTTTCTGGCAGGCAGTCAGGCATAGGGTACACAATAGAAAAAATAAAAAACGTTTAAATATTGAGACATGGACTGATCTTCCCAGGTTTAACATAACATTTGACCCTGATAGTTTTGAGTATTGTTAAATAAGTTTAATCATGTATTCCAGATCTGACGAAGATAAATTATTCTGCCCATAGAATTTTTTTACAGCCACATTTTCAGCTAGATCGTTTCAAACAGCACTTGTTTGAAGCAACGTGTAATCTTACATATACCCATTTTCAAAATATAATCAAATAAAATTATGTGATAAATGTGTATTTGAAGCTTAACTAAATAGCATTTACCAATAAATCAAACAATTATGGTCTAAACTATAGATTATATAAAATTCAGGCATTCAAATTATTAATGACAACCCAGGTACTCATATGTGATGACTCAAGTTTTGCACGCAAGCAGATGGCTCGCGCCCTGCCTTCGAGCTGGGATATAGAGCTAACCTATGCCGCAAATGGAGCAGAAGCGCTTGACCTTATCCGCAAAGGCAAAGGAGAAATATTATTTCTAGACCTGAATATGCCGGTAATGGATGGTTACCAAACTCTGCAAGGCATACTTAAAGAAGACCTGCCGACCATGTCAATTGTTGTGTCTGGCGATATTCAACCCGATGCAATGCAGCGTGTTAAGAAACTCGGCGCACTTGAATTCATTAAGAAACCGGTTGATGCCATTTTAATTGAACAAATTTTAAACAATTATGGCATCAAAATTGAGGAAACAAAAACCCCAGCAACATCTCATGAGATAAACACTGAGTTAGACCTGGATGACAGTTATCAGGAGTTAGCAAATGTTGCCATGGGCAGAGCGGCTGACTTATTAGCTCGCCTGTTAAATGCATTTGTCATAATGCCTATTCCCAATGTAAAACATATAGAAATAAATGAATTAGAAATGGCGATACAACATATCAAGTCGAATGATTCCATTTCTGCTGTATGCCAGGGTTTTATAGGCTCAGGTATTGCCGGTGAAGCACTGCTTATTTTTAATGAAACCAGTTATACGGATATTGCAGAGTTAATGAAATTCAATGGGGGAATAAATGAAACAGCCCAACTTGAATTGTTAATGGATATTTCAAGTGTTCTATGTAATGCCTGTCTAAATGGTATTTCAGATCAGCTGGATGTGACATTCAGTGTGGGGCACCCCATGGTCATTGGTCAACATATACATTTTGACGATATTTTAAAAGGCTCAGCAACGCGATGGAAAAAAATATTAACCATAGAAATGGGTTATGAAATTGAAAACAGGGATATTAACTGCGATCTGTTACTACTCATTACTGAAGACTCAATAGAATCACTTAACGATCGTGTTTCCTATTTATTAGAATAGAACCTATAACTTATACTCATAATATGACTGAAGAAGATACTCAACACGGACAAATAAATATTAAAGATATTCATTGGTTAATGGATATGTTGCAGTCTATTGATGTTGGACTGATTGTATTAGATAGAAAATATAATGTAATGATATGGAATTCTTTTATGGAAAACCATAGCGGTGTAAGCCCTGCAATTATAAAAGAAAAAGTGTTATTCGATATCTTTCCGTCTATACCTGAAGGCTGGTTCAAACAAAAATCTGAATCTGTGTTTCTCTTAAAAAGTAGCACTTTTACCATCTGGGAACAACGCCCCTATTTATTCCAGTTTAAAAACTACCGCCCCATTACAGGTTCAGCGGATTATATGTATCAAAACATAACCTTTATCCCACTGGCCTCAGCTGATAACAAAGTAAACCATGTTGGTATTTTAATATATGACGTAACTGATATAGCCGTTAATAAAATCAAACTTGAAGAAGCCAATAAAAAACTTAATAATTTAAGTAAAACAGATCACTTAACACAGCTTAATAACCGTGGTGCATGGGAAGGCTATCTTAAAAATGAATTTAATCGTAGCAAAAGAAGCAAGCATAAATGCAGTGTTGTAATGTTTGATATTGACCACTTTAAAAATGTTAATGACACCTATGGCCACCAGGCTGGTGATGAAGTTATCCGTAGAACATCTGCTTTACTGAAGGAAACCATGCGCGAAACTGATATTGCTGGACGCTATGGTGGAGAAGAGTTTGGCGTAATATTGGTGGATACATCGGCAAAAGATGCATTGGCATTTACTGAACGACTTCGTAAACGTATTGAAGACGAAGTTGTAAAATATGAAACATTTAAAATAAAATATACTATCAGCCTGGGGATATCAGAAATATCACTTAATTGTGAAACATATAAGACCTGGCTCGAGCAATCGGATAAAGCATTATATGTATGCAAAGAATCGGGACGAAACCAGTCACAAATTTACTCAAACGACTAAACCGAAAAAGCACCTACATAAATATTGCCGATGTTTATAAAATGCTAAAACTTGCTAATCAGGTAAAGATATAAAATCATTACTGTCTTATTAAGAAAACCGAATATGGCCTAGAATCGTTATATACCGCTCTTTTATTGATTTTTATTTATCTGCAACATGAAAATTAGAGGAACAAAATAATAGCAGATAATAGTTTAAACCGTCATCCCCGAGTGCTTGTGTCGGAAATGACAACACTTTTTAAGTTAACGGGACACTAGTGATGTAGAATATAAGGTACAATACGTCATTTTAGCCATTATCTTAATAAGACACTGTATTCGTGGCCATCAAACCAACCATATTTAAATTTAGAATCGCGTTATCTGATCTCAACCGAGACTATTATGACACCCTCAATTTAACCATTGCGCAACACCCCTCTGAAACCACTGAGCGCATGATGGTTCGCGTTTTAGCCTATTGTATAAATGCCCAGGAATTTCTAAGCTTTACTAAAGGCCTCAGCACAGTTGAAGAACCTGATATTTGGGCCAGAACACTGGACGACCAGATATCTCTCTGGATTGACGTAGGGGAACCATCACTAGATAGAGTTAAAAAAGCCTGTCACCATGCACAATCGGTAAAAGTATATAGTTTTAATACAAAGTCAGATGTATGGTGGGATCAGGACATTAGTAAATTTAAACAATTAAATGCCAACTTTTATCGTTTCGAATGGAGTGACATTATATCTTTGGCAAAACTAGTCGAGCGCACAATGGACTTCTCAGTGACAATCACAGAAAATTCTGCTTATATAGCAACCAACCTGGGTGAATGTGAAATTCCCTGGCAGGAATTAAATTAGGCGCCTACCAGCTATTTTAACCAACACTTACATCTGCATTAAAAATAGACAGTTGGCACAGAATAAATTTTATTTACAAAAAAATATAATCCCACCCTTTTATAATTTACTCTGTTCCGCATATCTACAATCCTACTAGGACAAACTACCTAAGGCACCCTTAACTCCTTATCTTTATATCTTTGGAAGCATCACCCTGAAACCCCTTCCAGACTATCACTAGCCATATCATCAAAGCATTTCATTCTTTTAGCTAAAGCCTGGAAAAGACTTTGTGCCTAGTTTTTTATAGGTAACTTTTCTTTTATCCACAGGTACAGGGCGGTATTGTGCCGGTATCTGCACTTGCATCTTCTTGCGTAATGAATCCAGAGCGGCACAGTACTGCTCAAGCGTACCTTTTCAGTAAGCCCTGGAACTTCTGTCAATAGCGACAAAATATTTATCGGTATAAATCAAATCACCTGTACTGAACTTTCGACCATCATAAAACTCCTGACTTTTATCACCAAGCTCTGCATCCCTGTATGTAACCACCCACCCAGCTAATGCTGCCTGAGAAATCATACTGGCCATTATTAATAAAATATTTCATCGCCTCATCCTTCTGAAAAATCATCTATAACAGTGGGATTAGCCACCATTACTGACAGGATTAGATTCATAGATGTAGAAACTATTATTACTGGTCACTGCTGTCCCGTTAAAATAAATTAGTTTATGTTTAAAGCGCATTGTTATGTGATTAACGGGACAGCAGTGTACTAAACTATTATTTTAGTGCTATTAATATAATTTTATTTTTATTACTGTATTTTTCGACTCCATAATGAAACTGGCCTGTTCAAATGAAGGCGCTCCAAATGAGCCTTGCACATTATTTGAAAAACCATAGGGTTCATCAGGAACACCAAAAAAATTAGTATCCAGGTCATTATTATTATTTTCATCCTGGTAAACACTAATCGCATATTTACCGTAGGGTAAGTTCTCAACTGTCCACTTAGTGTTGGGTTGAATAATAATCAGGTTCGCACTACGAAATGGTGCCTTGTTTTTGCTTAAAAATACTTCTTCACTATCCCAAATCGCAATAGCCAGTTTACCATCGGCACTGCTGAATCCAGTAAACGTAACCGCAAGAGAGCCTGTTTCAGGTTCTGCGAATGTGTTTGCTGTGAATATTATTAAAACGAAAAAAAGTAGACGATTGACTTTCATGATCCGACTCCCTGGCTCTATATGATTATGGCTCTATAATATAGTTATAAAATAAAGATTTTACATACTATAGACATCCCTGCATTTATATTTTACTGGTAATGGAGCAATATTCAAGCTTCTTTACACCTGCTAACACATGTATAATTTTATTTAAAACGCTCTCCAATTCAACCTTACACTCCCATGGCCAACAGTTAAATGAAATCACTCCTCAGAAACATTTTCTCCCCTGTTCTTAATATTTTTGAATCCGGTTCTGAAGAATATTTATACAAGCCATCTCACCGAACTATTTTAATTATTATGGGCGTACTTTTCACCGGACTTGCTTCACTGGTATTTATTTTAGCTAAAGGTGAAGACATAGGTTATTTACTGCCAGTGCTGGTATTTGGTGGTGCTGGCCTGTTAAGTTTACTTATTGGCTTTCTAGGTAATGAAAGAGCTGTGGCAAAAATCTGGGGGTCTGGACCTAAATAAATAACCCCATATGAAATTACTCTACACAAATGAAAACCGGTTTCTTGTCAGTAATGTTAAAAATATTATTCAGGATGCGGGCATTGATATTATGCTTAAAAATGAATATGTCGGAGGAGGTGCCGGTGATTTATCACCTTTTGATACCTGGCTGGAGCTTTGGGTTGTTGAAGACAGAGATTACGAGAAAGCATTAAAGTTAGTTAATTCTTTAGACATTCCAGGTAATTCCCGTGACTGGGTGTGTAGCAAATGCCATGAGGTTAACACCGCCTCATTCGATATATGCTGGCAATGTCAAAATGAAAAACCCTTAATATGAGTAATAATTAGCTTTTTTCTGGAAATATTACTTAATTAAAAGACAACGCGAATTTTAAACACAACTAATATAGGTTATTATTCACCTTCTAAAATAATATAACCCGACATAAATTGAGGACTTAGATGCTTAATAAACTTTTTCCATTTTTAACCTGGATTCATGAGCTCAAAGACCCCAAAATTTTCCGCGCTGATCTTATCGCCGGTCTCACAGTTGCTCTGGTACTCATTCCCCAATCTATGGCTTATGCCACCCTGGCGGGCTTACCCGAAGTTTATGGTTTATATATCGCTTTCGTACCCGTATTTATAGCCGCTTTATGGGGCTCATCGCGCCAGCTCGGCACGGGCCCGGTTGCGGTTGTTTCAACCATGACCGCGACTATATTGACACCGGTTGTTATTAGTATGCTTAATCCGGGTTATACACAGGAAGAATTTATGGCGTTGTTTATACCTACTGCCATGTTTTTAACCCTGTTAGTGGGTATTTTTCAGTTTTCTCTGGGGTTGTTCCGGCTTGGTGCCATTGTTAATTTTTTATCTCACCCGGTAATTGTCGGCTTTACCAATGCCGCTGCCCTGTTTATTGGCCTGACGCAGATTTCTAAAGTGTTCGGCGTTGCTATGCCCGGTGGTGCCAGTGATAATTTTCTCACCGTACGCATCTGGGGTGTCGTGCAGAACCTTGACCAAACTCATGTAGCGACCTTAATTATGGGTATTGCTACCTTTGCCATATTAATTGGTATGAAACGATTCTTGCCTAAATATCCCGGCGTTCTGGTGGCTGTGGTTTCTACAACGCTTGCCAGTTATCTGCTTGATTTCGAAGGAATGGGCGGCAAGGTTGTCGGTACTATTCCAGAAGGCTTACCTGGTTTCCAAATGCCTGCTTTCAGCTATGAGGCCTTTTCCAGCCTGTTACTCGGCGCGGTTATTATTTCACTGGTGGGCTTTATGGAAGCCATTTCCATCGCTAAAGCCATGGCTGCAAAAACTAAACACCGGGTTGATCCAAATCAGGAACTCATGGGTCAGGGCCTGGGTAATATTGCGGGCAGCTTCTTCCAGTCCTACCCCGCTTCAGGTTCATTTTCACGCTCGGCTGTTAATTTAAATGCGGGTGCGAAAACGGGTTTTTCATCGGTTGTAACCGCTGTTCTTGTATTAATCACATTATTATTCCTTACCCCCTTACTCTACCACCTGCCTAAAGCGACATTGGCTGCCGTGGTCATCATGGCGGTTTTTGGACTTATTAACATTAAAGCCGTTAAACACATCTGGCGCACCAATAAACATGATGGTGTTGCGGCCATTGTCACTTTTGTAGCCACCATCATTTCTGCACCTCAACTTGATCATGGCATTATGATAGGTGCTGCACTGGCAGTTGGTTTATATTTATACCGTACCATGCAGCCACGTGTGGCTTTGCTCGGTCGCTATAAAGATGGCACCCTGCGTGATTTGAGTGTGCATAAAGACTTACCCATGGATAACAATATCATTGCTGTACGCTTTGATGGCTCTCTGTATTTTGCCAACGTATCCTACTTTGAAGATGCTATGTTAAAGGCTGTTGCTGATCACCCGGATGCTAAATACCTGCTGGTGGTAGGTGATGCAATTAATCAGATTGATGCCTCCGGTGAAGAAGTTTTACACCATTTAGTTGAACGTTTAGCCGACAGCAACGTAACCGTGATGTTTAGTGGCCTGAAGCGCCAGATACTTCAGGTATTTAGAGCCACCGGTTTAAATAATGTGATTGGTGAACAACATATTTTTCCACATGAAGATATGGCCTTTGATGCTATTTATGACATGCTTGGCCAGAGTGCGGCGGGTAAATACTGTCCATTGAAAAAGCAGGATTTATTGATTACCACTTAAAACCAAAACCCTATACATTCATAAATGTATAGGGCTTTTTAGTTTAACCACTCTTCACAACCTGTAACCAGGCTTCAGATGCGCTTCGCGTAATGTCGAGAATAAAACTGGGGAATAGCCCGGTAAATAACAATATCACCGAGAGTATTAAAACCAGCACCAGTTCCCGAGGTAATAAATCAATAGAATTTGCAACCACCTCTCGATGTACCGGGCCTAAAAATGCACGCCGATAATGAATCAAAAAATAACTGGCGATTAGAATAATCCCCAATAATGCAGCAACACCAGCTCCAGTGTGGGTTTCAATAGCACTAAGCAACAACAACAGTTCGGCGATAAAACTATTGGTGCCGGGCACTCCCATATTGGCCAACATAAACAGAAAATAAAAACCGGTCAGTAGCGGCATGGAACGGTATATACCGCCCAGACTCAGGGTTTCCGTGGAGCCTGTACGGTGTTGTAAAAAACCAATAATAAGAAAAATTCCACCGGATATTACGGTGAAATTCAGCAGCTGGTACACCGCACCCTGTATGCCCTGAATATTAAAAGAGGCAATACCAAGAATCACCAGTCCGAGGTGACTAATACTGGAATAGGCTAGCATACGCCGTAAATTACTCTGGTTTATGGCCACAATGGCACCGTATAAAATGCCCACTACGCCAAGCCCGGCCAACAACCAGTGAAAATTCACCGCGGCTTCGGGGGCCAGTGGAATCATGAATCGAATAAATCCGTAAACGCCCAGTTTTAACCCGGTAATAATTGCAGCAATGCTTATCGGGCCTTCCATAGCAATAGTAGGTAACCAGGTATGAAATGGAAAAATGGGCGCTTTAGCACCAAAGCCCAGTAGCAACAAAATAAATACCAAGGTTTGGGTTTCACTTGAAACAGGAGTGGCAAGTAGCTGTAAATAATCAAAGCTCAACTGTTCCGTACCACTTACATCGGCGGCATTAAAGGCTAATAAAATAAAACCAAAAATCAGTGGCACACCACCTGCCAACATAAACAGAGTGTATTTTACCGCAGCATAGCGTCTGTTCGGCCCTATTCCCCACAGGCTAACCAGAAAATAAATGGGAATGAGTGTGAGCTCCCAGAACAGGAAGAACAACATGGTATCCAGGGCTGAAAAAATACCCAGTATGGCGCTATGCAAAACAAGTAGAAGGCTGTAATAAAGGCGTGGCATGGCATTCATGCTGGTCCAGGAACTGATAATAACCGCAATAAACAGCAATGCGGTCATAGGTAAAAAGAGAATTGAAATGCCATCAATACCAAGATGGTAATGAATATTCAGGCTGGGAATCCAGGTCATTTTTTCCACAAACTGAAAGCCCCCATTATTGATATCAAAACCCGATAACAACATGAGCGACAGGGATAAACTAAACAGGCAGGTCAGCAGGGCAATTAAACGGGTAAAAGCAAGATGACTACTTCCCCATAACAACAAGGCCCCTACTAAGGGACTAAATACCAGCAGACTTAATATATCAAATTCCTGCATTAGTCCATGTTCCGTAATTGAATCGTTTGTAGTGCCATTGCACAAAACCTGAATCGTTGTATGGCCGATTCATATTTCGCTGGTTTAATTTTTTGGCTCATAAATTTAATTTCTTATTCATTATTTAAAAACACAGAACATCAGCTTAATGATCCAGTTGTGAGTAAAGGTTATCGAGACCCAATAGTGAATGCTCGATCAGATCCAGCCAGGGTTCGGAGTAAAAACCGATGCTGAGTAAAATAACCAGCATCATCAGGGCCAGAAATTTTTCCTGAATCGTAGCAGGATAAATATTTTTTTTGCTCATACTGGGCGCCTGGGATGGGGCTAAAAATGCACGCTGAAATGCCCATAGCAAAAAGCCCGCAGCAATCACATTACCCACGGCAGCGGCCACGGTAAATATGGCACCAAAGCGGTGAATAGATGCTTCCAGCACCAGATGCACAGAATCGAATCCAGGAGTTCCAGGCATGCCGATAATAGATAAACCCGCGATGAAAAAAGTAATGCCAAATAATGGAAACCGATCGAACAAGCCCCCCAGCTTATCTAGTAGCATGGTGCGAGTGCGCCAGTAAACAAAGCCGGTGATAAACAACAGGCCGGTAATCGCCAGACCGAAATTAATCGCCAACATAACCCCCCCCATAAAAGCCTCATGATTGAGACTAAACAGGCCGATAATCAGGATGCTGGTATGGGAGACCACGGCAAAAGCCAGCAATCGACGTAAATTCACCTGCATTAAAGCCAGTAACGCCGCATAGAAAATACCCATCACGGCGAAAGCGACCACAAACTCATGCCAACGGAGCACCGCCTCAGGTAACAGGGGTAGTACAAATCGAATCAGGCCATAAATTCCGGTTTTAACTCCCAGTAAAAATACCGGTGCAATTGCCACCACACCATGCTCCGCAGCAATAGGTAACCAGCCGTGCAGGGGAAAAAGTGGAATGCGAATCGCCAGGCCATAAAATAACAGGAAAAATACCAGTGTCTGAACGTAATAATTTACCGGGGTCTGACTTAGCTGTATCAGGTCAAAGCTCCAGCTACCGGTGATATCGGAGTGATTCCAACCGAGCATGACCACACCCGCAAGCAGTAGAAATATACCCATACCCATAAACTGCATATAGCGAGACAGGGCCAGGTCACGCTCTGGGGATGTGGCCCATTTCCATAAAATATAACCGGTAACGAATAGATGAATAGCTGACACAAATATAAACCACAGCATATCCAGGCTAACAAACTGACTCATTAATGTCGCTTCAACCACAAAGGCCAGCGCCAGAAATCGCTTTCGATTCTCCAGGGGTATGACAAAGCTATAGAGCATAATCATAAAGCTAAGCAATGCGCTGAACAGAATAAACAGCACACTAACCCCATCAACCGCAACGTGGTATTGAAACGGCATAATCAGGGTGAACTGTTCTGCTAACTGGAGCGCAGAATTTTGCACATCGTACTGAAGGTAAAGATTGATGGCGAGGCCCAGCTCAATGACACCGGCGAACATACTCAGGACAAACAGTTTTTTACCATCAGCCAGTATTTTTTTATCTCCCAGCATGAGTATGACAAATGCCACCAACAAAGGAAAAAACTGCAGACTGGCCAGAATGGGAAAGCCCGACTGAACACTCCAGTTTAATTCAGTGATGGGTATCTCGGTGATAGCCATTACAAAATCACCATAAACGTCGCAATAATTAAAATAACCAGATAACGTGGTTGACTCAATAACACTTCAATTTTTAATACATAGCCCCCAAGATGATGAATAACCTTGCTCATACCTTTACCACCACCGTGCAAGACCAGGTGCTCTTCGAACCAGCCCAGTTTGTTGGCCAGCCATTCCATCAGCGAGCCCGCAATGCCCCGCCCCTTGCCAATGGTGCTTTCTGATTCCAGTTGATCCAGAGAAGATAGTGTACTGGCCTGCCCAGGCAAACCAACCACTTTATTCACCACTTTTTCATCAAAACTGCGGGCTTCTCTTGCCAGCTTGCGAACAGGATTAACCAGCATCCAGTTTGTTAACTTATCTAACCAGAAGCGCTGCAAACTGGCGGTGTAGAGCCAGCGCCATTGACCTATTAATAGACTAACGGGTCGTGTGGGACGTGACATCAGCTGCATATAGGAAGGAGCGTGTAAAAACTGATAGGCACGCCACACCGCATGCAACACCAGGTAGACCGCCGCCCAGTCAAACAAGCCCAAACCACACAGGGTCAGCATGATACCAACCTGGGAAATAACCGAAAATATCAATGCACTTTTGACATCGGTCTGTACCAGTCCACTTAAAAAACCATAGGCAAAGGTGATAAGACCAATAAGCACCAGCAGGGGTAATAACACACCGTCCATTATAAACAGGGGTTGCAGGCGAATGATTAAATAGATGCCTGCATGAACCATCAAAGAGCCATAGAATATCGCACTGGACGGGGTTGGGCCCTCCAGTGCCTTAGTAATCCAGGTTGAAAAAGGAAACAGTGCAGATTTGACTAAAGCGGCGAGTAAAAAACCGCCCGCAATCAGACCAATATGCAGGCTAGACAGATCTGTTTTGTGCAACAGAATATCCGGCCACTCGACACTACCTAGCCAGATAAATGAAAGTGAAATGGCCAGAATAAAACCGCCGTCGCCAATACGGTTGGTAATAAATGCCTGGTTGGCATTAGCCGTCGCCGTGGCTCTGTCAGGCGCATAGGCGATCAACAAATAAGAACTGACCGCGGCCAGTTTCCAGCCCACCAGGGTCAATACCGCATTGCCCGCCAGAGTAATCAGAATCATCGCGCTATTAAAAACACACAGGCTGATGAAAAAGCGCTGGTAACCAGCTTCCCGGTGTAAATAGTTTACTGAAAACTTGATTGTCAGCAGTGAAATCAACGCCATCAAGGTGGTCATCACCAGCCCTAATGCATCCAGGGTGAAGCTGATGAAAACCTGGTAGTCACCGCTTTCTAGCCAGGGGCCGTATTTTATCTGCCCGGGTGTGCCATACAACAGTGCAAATACATCAAGTGCCAATATAAGTAGCAGGGAAAGTGCTGAAGCGGTCAGCGCGGTTTGCGAAGTCTGGGCCTCCCCCGCCTCACCTCGATTCATTTTAAAAATGTAACCCAGGGCAATCCAGGCCGCTGCCAGTAAGGGTACTAATGGAATCAGCCAGACGCTAGACAGGAGATTATGCATGATGATGTATATCTCCTGGGCCACTGCTCGGCTCCTGCTTTATCAATGCCGGATTCAATGGCAGGTGTTTTCCATCATACCAGTCGGTGGAGTTGTCCACCGTGGAGATGTCACTCCGCTGACCCTCCCAGGGCCCAAAACCTTTACCTGGACTAAACACCTGAATCTGTTCCGAATCAGGATCTTTGGCACTTAGCAGTAACCAGCCTTTGCCCACCAGTTCCTGTAATACGGGTTGACGTAAATAGATTTTGGTGAGCACTTGCGTATTAGCTTCCACCAGCACCTGTAAACGCATGGCCTCATGAATTTCAATCATTTGTTTTGGCAGGCCGGTTCGAAGATCAGAACTCGTACCATCCATAACTGCAAACAGCCCACTGACATTATGAGTAACTTTAGAACCACTACCGTACTGCTCATTGTTTACAGTAGAGAAATAATATTCCAGATTTATACCAGCCCCAACGGGACCTGCGGCAAGTAAAATAGCCTCAATAATATGGCCTTCTTCATCATCCTGTTCTGGATCATAGGAGATCAGAAAGACACGGCGATCGAGAAATACCCCCTGGCTTACCGACCTGCGACCAATAAAGGCAGCCGCGTTAGTCGCATGCCCCAGTTCTGGCCGCGCCTGAGATATGTCCGATGAACGACCAATAATATGCTTCAATGCCTGTTTTAAGCTTGGCTTTTTCGGTGCCGACATGAGCCGGCGACAACGCTCATGAGCCGATTTTTGCGTGATAAATTCCACTTCAAAGCGCAGTTTCTGAAACGCCGGCAGCATTTTTTCGGGAATCTGCTGTAGGTCATACCAGCTTATGTTTTCATTTGCGGTATTATGCTCCGCCCCGAGAAACCAGGTATCTTCGGGGATGTTAACCCCACGCTCAGCTAACAGAATACGTATTTCAGGGCGGTTGGCCATCGCCGCAAAAATGCGTGCATTGGGACCACCATGGCGACCCGAGCAGGCACCGCAGTCATAAGCAGCAAGATGGGGGTTATTGATACTATAAGAACCATGCCCCATCATCACAACCAGCGGGGCGAGTTGTTTGTTCAAGCCAACCGTGCGTAGAAATCCCTGTACCCGATCCGCCTGTTCTTCATCCGTATAACCAAACTGGTTGTCCGACGGAGTGGCATCGGTTTTTGGCTCGGAGGTGTTGAGTTCTACATGGGTTTGTATCGAAATATCAAAGCCCTGCTGCAGCTTTTCACCGGCTGCGTTCATAGGGCGAAAACTAAAAGTTTTTCCCAACAAAGCCAGTAGACTAAAGGGAGCAAAAACGGTGACCAGTAAGGGTGTTAGTAAACTGCGCCGGGTCTCCTGCTGAACCCGATTTTTAAGGGCAAAGCGCAGGCCACGCCGACCTTTGTGTTTCTGGTACTGGGCTTGCTGATCTTCATTGGCTACTTCACACAAAGTATGCACTGGATCAACAACGACCGGGCATAAAGCACTGGTTTTAGTATCATCCAGTCCCATCCAGTTAATCGCCACACCAAAAAATCCGGCGGCGCCCAGGGTTTCTATCGCCGGATTAAGCTCTTCGAGATGACGCCGGAAAGATTCTTCACGGTCATCCATACAGAAGATCACCTGTGCCTCAGGGCGCACCTCACCCTGCTTCCATCGACCCCGATTTTCATTTGCTACCACGGCGTTAAATAATACATCACGGTAATTTCGCTCATAGGCCTGTAGCCAGATAAAGCCAGAGGTTTCATTATTCAGTGTTCGCAAACAATCAAATATCTGTTTTATCTGCTCTGCATTAAGGTTATCTATATCATCGGCACAAAGCCCCAGATGCTGGGCCACACGAAACAATGGCCATGCATGATTAAAAACCGAATAACCTTTCACCTGGTCTGACATGGGTGTATTGCGCCATGCCATAACCATGTCCGCCAGCTGCTTCCAGGGGTAGTAATGTTCGTGATCCAGTAAAGAGCGCTCAATTTGTCGTTGTGCCAGGGTCAGCAAATATTCTGGCAGGTGATTATTGAACATTACATAACGCACGAAAAACTCTGAATGACGACGCCGAAAATACCAGCGCAATACATCCAGATTAGCTTCAATTTGCCACTGTTCACGACACAGTCGCTGGGCAAATAATCGTTCCAGCACCAGTCTCACCGCCAGATAGTCCAGCATTTCAACCGGCTGGCCTTCACCCTGGTAACCGGGATGTAAATGACGCCAGAGAAAAATACCAGACCAGCCAGGTATTTCCAGTGCCAGGCGTTGCAGATAATGTACCCAGTGGGTTTCAGGTATGCCGAGTTGATTAAGCAGCACGATGATGGTGTCCATTGCATCATCTGGCAGGCTATCAATGCTATCTTGCCAGTCGGGCAATTGATCAAACACCCAGCTCAAATCCTGTTGTGCACTGCTACGCCAGGCCGCATAAAAGCCCTGACCCCGCTCCGCCTGATGCCAGGCCGACATGCCCTGATCAAGATAACTGGCCAGATGCTGCTGCAACATCGGGCGAATATCATCGAGAATGTCTTTTCCAGTAATAGAACTAAGAAATCCCCGCAGGGTGATATCATGCCCAACCTTGCGAATGAGTTGACCAAGCAGGTTTTTAGCGTTTTTAGTAACCTGGCGATGCAGCATGGAAATGCCAGATGTATCATCCAGTTCATTGGGGGGGATATCCCGTAACATACTTTCTGCAGCTTCCGGATCCAGATCCATTTGCTCTTCTGGATGCAGCAGGTAATGCTCTAAATTCAAACTTTGTAAACAGGCAAACCAGAGACTATTAATTGCTTCCGATTCCGACTCATCTCCATGACTTCCCGCCGCATTTAATAATTTTGCGCGACTTTTTCCATTAACATCCTGCTGAAATTGATTGAGTTCGTTAAGCTCTTCAATATGCCAGGTAAACTGGCAGCCCGTGATTGGCTTTAATGGGTAAAGTAATGCGGTGAGGTAAATATCTTTCTGTTTAATGTGTTTGCTGATGGTTTGATCGGGTTTAAGTGCTTCACTTTCATCCAGTATTGAATTCAGGTCATGCAGGGTGATGCGACCATTATTAAAATATTCACGGTAACGTTCCGTCGACTCATAGCCATAAGCACCGGTGAGTTCATGGGCCGCTTTCAGCGCATCCGCAAAATTTAAATGCTGGTAACCATGCAGGGTATTATGATGTACAAAATCCTTAATGGGTGCCTGGCCCGGAAGTACGTGCTCAAAATGAGCAATAGCATCGTGTATTTGCTGACGGATATCGGGGGACTGGCCCTCTGTCTGTTTCATTTAGAGTCTCCAGGCAAATACACTGTTGAGTTCGTTAACCGAAACACTGATCAAATCAAGCAATGGCGCAGGGAAAAAACCAATGCCGACAAAGCCAATACTGAGCACACTGGCGGCGAGCATTTCGTGCTTGCGCAAATCTTTTATCGATTGCATTTCAACTTTAACCGGCCCCGTAAACAATCGACCAACCGTGCGCAAAGCATAAGCCCCGGAAATTAAAACCCCCATACTTAAAATAACCATCACCCAGCCCCAGCGATCAAAACCACCAATTAATACATGCAACTCAGCCACAAACCCGGCAGTGCCTGGCATGCCCAAAGCGCCAATAAAAGCCAGGGTAGTAAAAAATGCAAAACGTGGGGTCACCCTCACCAGTGAACTGTAATAATTTACATCCCGAGTATGTGTGCGCTCATAAAGCAGGCCAATTAACAGAAACATGGCACCGGCAACCAGGCCATGGGCGACCATTTGCATCAGCGCACCGGTAAGGCCAACAATATTCAGGGCGGCAATACCAAGCAGTACTACCCCCATATGACTCACCGAAGAGTAGGCGATCATGCTTTTCAGATCAGACTGACGCCAGGCCAGTAGCCCACCGTAAATTAAACTGAACAACGCCAGGGTTGCGAGCACAGGTTGTAGTGCAATAATGGCATCGGGTAACATCGAGCTGGCACGAATTAAACCATAAGAACCCATTTTTAATAATACACCTGAGAGCAGGATACTCACCGGCGCAGGTGCTTCTACATGGGCCAGGGGCAGCCAGCCGTGAAGCGGAAAAATCGGCATTTTGACACCGAAACCAATCAAAAAACCGAGGAAGATCCATAACTGTGTATCCGCCGGAAGTGTTCGTGCACTGGCCAGCATATCTGCCATGGCGAATGAGTGTTCGGGAGTGCTGTCAAACAGGGCCAGAATAGCCAATAACATAAAAACAGATCCGCCCATGGTATAAAGCACAAAATTAAGCGCTGCGGTATGCCGACGTTCCCCACCCCATCGGTCGATAAGGAAAAACAGTGGAATGAGGTTAAGCTCCCAGAACAGGTAGAACAGGGTCCAGTCCTGAGCCATGAAAACGCCGAGCATGGCGGTTTCCAGTAATAGTATAAAAAAGTAGTAAGCCTTGACACGCTCCTTAATTCCCGATGACGCCATAATCGCGATAAAGCATAACAGGGTAGCTAGCAAGATCATGGGTAGAGAAATACCATCTATACCCAGCGCATAGGAGGTGCCAAGTCGTGTGTTCCAGCTGGAATATTCTGCAAATTGTAACAATGCACTGGAGGTATCGAAGGAGAACAATAAGTTCCACGACTGCAGTAGCGCAGCCAGGCTAACCAGAAGGGCCAGGTTTCGAATTAATTTGGGCTGTTCTGAAGGCAGAACAGTAATAATAATAGCGCCAATTAATGGCAGCATCAACAACAGTGTCAGGTTGTGCATTCAAGTCCGAGTCGAAATTAAATCAATGGCTACCCAGCATAATTTATTATTGTTAAGGGGTGCAAACCTCAAAAACATTAACATAAGCAATATATAAAGTCATTTGGTTTCAGGCTAATTTTGTTGATAGATACGAGCAATAAACGTGGTGTAGTTAGAATACTTCAATGAAAAAATTCTATTTCTAAAAATATCGATGCCTTAATGCATGGGTAAAATACAATTAATATTTTTAATCTCAAATATTCTACGCCCCTTGTGAATTAAGCTGCTTTCAAATACGCTTTACACGCAGTAACCATATCAACACAGCTTTCTGCACAGGCCTTACATTCAGCATGTTCGTCTTCGTGTTTACAACAGACCTTCCCACACTTTTACATATACTAACCATGTCATGCAAATACTTCGAATTTGCTGCAGCATGATAACCAAAAGCACCACACATCGGCATCATTAAATTAGCTGATTAAGCACATTCAGCCATTTCAGTATTGCCATTGCCAAGCAATATTAAACAGTGTGCAATACAGGCATTACCCGAAGCGGCTCAGTGGAAAGATAACTTTACTAAGCCTTCATTCAAGGGATCTTTGTGATAATATTTAGAACCTGATGCGAGCGCACTCGGCGCGGCTGCCACAGTAACCAAAGCACTTGTAACTAAAAGAAAATCTCGACGAGCCAATTCATTTTTTTATATAGACCTAGTTTAGTCCAATTTTACAGGAAAGCTAAATTAAAAAATATCACTGCTGTCCCGTTAACCACCAGAGACATGAATTAGGAACGCCTGTCTAAGACCGTCACCCGCATGGACGCGGGTGCCGAGCCACCAGGGAGGGTTTTACGGCGTGTCTTAAACAGGCGTTCCCAACTCATGTCTCGATCAGTGTGAAATAATCTTTAAACGCACTAAAGTGTGGTTTAAACATAATCTAATTTCTTTTAACGGGACAGCAGTGAAAAAATATATACTAACAAAGCAACTAAAAAGAATATGCCAAACAATAGTCTCACTTGCCTACCCCGTTAATTTTTCATAATTTACAAAAAGATCTCCAGGCAATATAATATTTTCACACTAACACTTTTATTTTGTCATTTAACAGAAAAAGAGCGTCGATCCTAAATTTAAAACTTAATTCTTGATCAACATCATAAAAAAGAACCTCTTTAAATTTATCCAGTGGACAAACCTGACATATAAGGTGACATATCACCGGGTAATAAGGAAAAATACAGGCATCAATAAAATTTATTTTAATTATTTATAAAATCCGATGACTACTTAAAATTATAATTTACAAATTATCATCGGCAAATAAACCCTACCCTTACGCCTATCAATATTTCGCTAAATTCTCTTCCAGGAACTGCTGATAATCTTTAGAGCTTACAAAATGTGTTCCATCACAATTAAATTGCATTCTTATACTGTCCTGAATGACACTAATACTGAAATTTCGTAAATAAAAACTCTGTATGCCCCTTAGTGTACTGAGCTGCGAAATCACCTTACTAACTTCCTGTCTGTGAATAGGCTCCCAGTTTTTATAGGATTTATTAAATAAATTAATCATATACGATGGTAAATTATTAAACATTGAATCAACTGAAATAAAATTAAACATTCTCTTTATAAAATCTGATTTTTTTGTGTATGAAACCTCTATAAAATGGCGTTCGACATAAGCCTTATTTATCAATTTATTTGCTGTATGCACTTCTTCATTAAAGGGTTTAAACACGGAACTGGTTCTAATTTCACCACTATTAAAATTTATGAATACCCTATAAACACATCGATTAAGAAGAAGATCCTCAAGTACTGGCTCCAACTGTGGTAAAAGCTTATCAACGATACTTTCATAACGCTCCCTGAAAAAAGCTGATTCTCTCAGGGATGGATCACCTTTGATACTGACATGTAACCTCTTTGAGCTAATTCCTGCTGTACCGACTAGACTTTCTCTTACTAAAAGCTCTTCATTTCTTATAGCTAGAGTAGCGTTAATTTTTTTAGCTAATAACGGGTGCAAGCGGATAAACGATAAAAAATATTCTTTATCGATACCCAGTAAAACAATGTCATCATAGGCCATTGCAGATGCGGTACGCTTATCATTATTAAAAATGGCCATTTCGCCAAAATAATCATCTTTACCTAGCACACATATTGGTTCATCCATACCACATTTCTCGATATAGATAGATACCTTTCCCGATTCAATTATGTAAAACGAGTCAAAAGAGTCTCCTTCAGAAAAAATCATCTCATTTTTCTTATACTCTTTTTTTAATGCATGTAACTTTATTTCTGTAATATCTGATTCTGATAAATCCTGAAAAAACGAATATGATCTGGACATAATATTTGCCCCACTATTCAAAAATTTGAACGACACTTTAGGCTTTTTAGGCTGTTCAAAACCTCTAAAACCTCACATATTTTAAAGAAAAATATATTGCTCACATATTCTGAGATGTATATGTGTTGAGGATCGGTTCTTGAACACAGTGGAGGTTGTTAAAGCTTTTATTTCACGATTGATAATGCTGCTGAGAGTGTATTTAATATTCTGTTAGATATTTTATACTTGATTGAAATTAAACAACTAGCTAACTTTATAATAACTTTTTCTACGCTGTTAAAAAATGTGAGCTATTTAATATTTTTACAACTCCCTCCCCTTGATAGAGGGGGGTTATTTTAATAAGTTACTACCAACTTCCCTCTAACAAGCGGTTTATTTATAAAACTCGGGGGACAATCTTAGTGACTCCATAAACTGCTTATCATGCTGTATCCAAAGACTAGCATTAATACCATCTATAACATTATCTATCAAGACAAATGAATGTACAGTCTCCCTTTTGGAAGTATTAAAAACAGGTATCACATATTCAGCACGATTTTCTTCAAAATGGTAAAGATCACCGGAAAGAATAATAGGCCCGGTTTCAGGAAGATTTAAAAATAAATTCTGATGCCCCGGAGTATGACCCGGCGTAGACAAAATCACTACTGAACCATCATTGAATACATCATAATGTCCATCAAGTTGTATAGTTTCATTATCTTTCAAAGAACTATAGTCATCGGGATTAAAAAACAGGCTTACTGCTTCTGGACTAAAGGCCGCTTTATATTCTGGTTTCTGAATTAACCAGGTAGCATTTTGAAAGTATCGTGCATTCGCAGTGTGATCAAAGTGTAAGTGAGAAAATGCGATATAATCAATGCTCAAGGGATCGACATTAATTTCTTCCAGTTGTGAACTAAGTGTTTTTGTTACAGATAAGTTAAAAACTCCTTCAGCTACATCTATACCATTTGGCAAGCCTGATAAACCATCTGAAAGCCCTGTATCCCACATCAAAGTACCCTTTGGGTGTTTAATTAAATAACAGGTATCAGATAAAGTCATTTGCAGCCCCTCAGGCAAAGCCGGATTAAACAAAGACTTTTCTCTAACCAGTATCTCACCACAGTTAAATACATATAATTTCAATTCAACGGGGCGAACATCTTCCAGGTCATCGATTTCGAATTTTTCAGAATATTCCTTATTAGGCGATGCAAATACTGAAAATGAAGAAATTACGAGCAGAAATAATAAATAGTTAATATTTTTCACTTTTTCTATCCTTAATATTTTTGAATAAATGATAGTATCAGTAGAAATAAATAAATATAGCCAGAATATTGGAGTCTTAGATTTCATATTTGGGATAGTTGGGAGACAAAATTGTTAAATTATGATGATTTAGCTGTATTTATTGCTGTCGTTGAACGTGGCAGCTTTATAGCTGCAGCTAAAAAAACCAATATACCATCTAGCACTTTAAGTCGTCGCTTAAGTCGACTAGAAGCTGATTTAAAAATAAAATTACTTGAACGAAACTCTCGTAAAATACATTTAACAGAGAGAGGTAAAATTTTTTTTGAACAATGCTCACCATTAATTCATCAGTTAAAAGAGAACACGAAAAGTCTCTCTGAATCAATCGATGTAGCCCGCGGAAAATTAAAAATTACAGCACCTACCTATATCGGCAATACTCTGATGGCTGATATTATTCTCGATTTCATGAAATTAAATCCTGAAATTGATCTGGAAATGTTACTTAGTAATGGCATTGAAGATATTCTTGATGAAGAAATTGATATTGCTATTCGCATTGGACCGCTTGAAGATTCAACATTTATTGCTCAACATTTATGGGATATTGAATATGCACTCTGTGCCAGCCCTGGTTACCTGACAAAGCACGGCACACCATTAGTACCAGAAGATATAAAAAGTCATCAGGCCATTATTCTAAAGACCCAGCCTTTTCCATGGCGATTTCGTTCACTTGAGGCTCAACAGGAAACCCATATAAGGCCATTGAGTCGCTTAATCGTAAATGATTTTAAACTTGCGCTCCACGCTGTAGATAACGGGATCGGTATTATCTGTTTACCCCGTTCTATAGCCCAGGAGAAATTTGATAGTGGTGAGTTAGTACAGTTAATGCCTCAATATGAACTGCTAAACAGAAGATCTGCATATGCCGTATATCCAGAAAGACGATATCTACCTAAGAAAACACAATTATTTATCGCATATTTAAGAGAAAAATCTTCTTTACTCCGTACGGGGTAATTTTCTTTACAGGAGATATTTACCTTTTTTTATGTCTTTTCCCTGGTTATTTACACATTTTAAAAAGATGTACCGACAAATATATAAAAACCCCAAACTTATGATTTTATTGCATTTTTTAGAAGTGCCTAGTTAAAAACTACTCTTTATATCTATATTATCTACCGCATAGCTAAAAACATTGCAATATTAGTGAATACTTATTGAATAAATGATATCCTCCCGCCAGCCGTAAAGCTCTCCCCTGCTCAGCGCAGATTATATAACACCGTTTTAGAGGTAAATCATGACGATTGAACGTACATTTTCTATAGTAAAACCCGATGCCGTTGCAAAAAATGTAATTGGTGAAATATACAGCCGTTTTGAAAAAGGTGGCCTACGTATTGTTGCTTCAAAAATGCTGCAACTTACAAAAGAACAAGCCGAAGGTTTTTACGCTGTTCATAGTGAACGTCCATTTTTCAATGACCTGGTAAGTTTCATGATATCGGGCCCTGTAATGGTTCAGGTACTGGAAGGTGAAAATGCGATTGTCCGCAACCGTGAAATAATGGGCGCGACTAACCCCGCAGAAGCAGAAGCAGGCACAATTCGTGCGGATTTTGCTGAAAATATTGATGAGAATGCGGTACACGGTTCAGATGCACCTGAGACAGCTGCACAGGAAATAAACTTTTTCTTCAGTACCGACGAGCTTTGCGAAAGAATTCGTTAAGGTAAGCTGCTTTCTACATTTAACATCAGCTTGAACTTTACACTAGTCGTTAGGTTCAGGCTGATGATTAATTCTATGCGCCAAAATAGCATCAGATCTATAACTACCATCCACCATTATTGAGAGTTACGTTTTACCAGCTCAAAGAAGTGTCCAACCAACAGCTGTATTAATAGCCGTGTTGAAAACTTCTGCAATCGCATTCCAGATTCGCTCAGCAATTTTCATTGTAATAATCGCTACAGAACGGAGTCGCATTCGCGCAACTGTTTTTTGATCTTCCATGAAAATTTTTGCATCTAACTCTTCAAATTCACCACTTGCTTTTTTCTTTGCTACGAAAGCCACATCGCTTGTTAAACTCTGGCCAATATTCTCTACAATATCAACAAGCTCATCCCAACCATCGTTAGCAACCCGCTTAGCAGCTACCATAGCCTCTTCAGTAACCACATCAAAATCAACGTTATTTATAATCATGATAATTTCCTTTATTAATCTAGAAAAACCTGTTGGGCGTAAGAGGATGTGCACCTTTCGTGATCCAACTGGTTATTCCAGGTTTATTCATCTTTTTTTGTCGCTTCAGCTTTTTGAATTGCTAAAATTGCATCAAATAATGTTTTACTACGACCTTCCCAATTAGCCTGCTTCAAAATTTGTTTTCCATAGGTCGAGTCATTGTTTGAACCTTTCCCCTGATGTACATCATTCCATCTACCAATTACACATTTCAAATCTATAAAGTTTCGCGTAGTGAGGCTAACACCAACAAAGCTGCTTTGCAGAGAATCACAATCACCTGGGAGTTTTTTCTCTATAGCTGCTTCTATTTTAGCCTGTAGTTTTTTACCCATTTTATCAATTTGATCCGAGTTTGCTAAGGATCGTAAAATCAATGCATTATTTTCAACCAATAAGGCATCATAATCTCTCTTAAACTGTTTGTAGTGTCCCGGGTGTTGCTCTTTAGTCGCATCAGAAATAGAACGAACCTCATTTGATGTTTTCGGACTTACGCTCATGCCCCGAGCAATTACTGTGGAGGCTTTTTTGTAGAAATTTTCAGTGTTTTTATACAGCTCCGCATCATACGGCTGAACCAACGTTACATTGCAGCTTGAAATATAAAGAGGTAAACACATTACTATGAGTAATCTGACGGCTAGTTTAGTTAGAGATTTCATAATTATTAGCTTCCTTTTAATTAGTTTTCAGATAAATTATGTTATTTCACTGCTGTCCCGTTAAAAGAAATTAGTTTATGTTTAAAGCGCACTGTCATGTGATTAATGAACATTTCACTCTGTTCGAGACATGAATATGGCCTAGAATCGTTATATACTGCTCTTTTATTAATTTTTATTTATCTGCAACATGAAAATTAGAGGAACAAAATAATAACAGATAATAATTTAAACCGTCATCCCCGAATGCTTGTGTCGGGGATGACGACACTTTTTAAGTTAACGGGACACTAGTGTTGATATTTAGTAGTAGTAACCCTGCTAGCCCTTACGTACCTCAGCATCCATCCATTTATATAACAGCTTTAAGCCCTGTTTATCATTACCTTGATCTTGTGTTAAAAGCACACTTTCAGCATCGAATATTAAGACATGTGGTGTAGTTTTTATATCCAGTCCATATTGTTCTTTTGCCCAACGTACATTCCATTTATCTTTCATCTTAACATGTCGAATAGCCACATCGGGCCGTGCTTTAGTAAATCGTTTATAATCTGCCGTTAACTTTTTACAGGCAGAACACCAACTGACATAAAAATCAACCACGGTTACCTGTCCGTATACCGCTAAATCTTGTACATCAAAATCCGCACCGCCCTTAGTATTCAGGGTTTTAATCCCTGACTGGTTTGTCACCTCGGCCGCATCAGCCGACGCTAGCAAACTAGCCACAACATCTGTTTTATAATATGAATAAACAGCACCTATGATTATTATCAGAATAAATATATTTTTCATTAGACTACTTTTGGATTATGGATTACTTAACAATACAGCAACATCAGCCCGGATGTAATTACTTAATTTTAAACCTCAAGACTTAACTAGACAATTCTGATACCTAATTACAGTTTTTTAAGCGCCTTAAGAATATCCGCTGGCTCCATTCGCTTTTTATAATCAGTGTCAGCCTGTTTTGCAACCACAATACCTTGTTGATTTATTACAAATACTCCAGGAACAGGTATCACTGCTCGCCCCTTACCATTATATGCCTCAACATCCAGGCCATGCTTTTTATAAACTACCAATAAATCATCAGGTAACTCAATATACAGCTGATAATCTTTCATTACCTGGCTCTTCAAATCACTCAGCACCTCAAATGGTAACCCATCTTTTTTAATTTGCTCAGCAGATTTATCTGGCGTTTGCGGTGTTACTGTTATTAACTGTGCACCCAACTGTTTAAACTGTGGTAAGTTTTTTTGCAATGCATGCAAATGCAGATTGCAAAATGGGCACCAGGCTCCTCGATAAAACGCCAGAACGACCGGGCCTTTTTTCAGCTCATCCTTCAGGCTCACATTAGCACCAAATGCATTCCTTAAACTGAAATCTGGTGCCGTATCACCGAGTTTTATACCTGGATCAGGCATACTACGTGCTAATGACGCTGCTGCCTTTTCCATCACAGCCATATCATCAGCTGAAAAGGGTGATTTGGCAGATTTTGATTCTTGCATAAACTGATTAAGTGATTCCTGATAACTGGCCACCTTTTCAATGGCATAGGTAACATTAAAAACTAACAGGATAGGGAGGAGTATTAAATATCGCATGAATGAATCCTTTTTCAGTTGTGTTACATAGTGTATAAAAACCTAAATTTAAATATTAATAAAACCCAGTAGTCATTTTTATCGAGATAAACCTGACTAACAACCATAAACATACGGGCAACAATCAGTACCTGTATTTAACATGACTTAATCTGATTGCGCCCTTTCTTCTTTGCAATATAAAGTGCATCATCAGCTTTTGTTAACATTGATTCAAGTGTTTCATCTAAAGCAACGCATGAGCAGATGCCAAAACTGGCGGTTATCTTTATTTTTTCTTCTTTAAAAGCAATTGATGTGTTTTCAATTTTCAGCCTTAAACGCTCAGTTAGTTTAACTGCTTCTTCTTTAGATGTTTCAGGTAAAATGAAGGCAACCTCTTCACCACCCATGCGTGCAATAATATCAAATTCACGCATCATTTTTATTAACTGCTTGCTAATAACTTTAAGTACATCATCACCTGCAGAGTGCCCATAAGTGTCATTGATATTTTTAAAATGATCAAGATCCATCATAATAATAGATATGGAATGATTATATCGTACAGACTGTTTAAAAAGTCGATAACCCTGTTCAAAAAATGCCCGTCGATTATTAAGCCCGGTTAATTCATCCTTATAAGCCATTTCTTCGGCTATTTTTTTAGCTAATTTAAGTTCATCTTCAGCCTGTTTTCGCTCGGTAATATCTGTGGCTATTTCCATGCGAACAATGCGTCCATCAACCCAGGTTATTGCCTGATCACGGCACTGGTACCAGCGTTTATTAACGGTGTTCTGAAACTCCCACACATATATACCTGCTGACTTACCATTTTTATCCAGCAAACGATTATTGGTGCAAAATGTGCACGGGCCAACTTGACCTTCCTGCAGTACTTTCCAACAGGTTTTTCCCTGCATATTACCCCAGATATTTCGGCCATATTCATTAGCAAAAATCAGTTCATAAGTTTCCATGTCTGCTACATATACCATTGCATCGATACTATCTAGAATTGTTGATATGCTGAGATATGCTAAATCTCTCAGATGAGTAATATGCTTTTCATTTTTCTCTAACATATCTGGCATAGATAAAACCTGATGACACGGATGATATTAAGTCTACTATATTTATTAGCCGATGCGAGCTATTTATATGTGAATTAGAAATACGTTTAAAAAAGTTCTACATCCATATCATACCCTTCATCACTTCCTTCATTTATACCCGACGTATTAATATTTGTTATTTTTTCAACCAAAAGCTGTTGTTTGTCACCCTGTTCAACACTTTAACTACAAGGTTAAATGATTGATTTCGTTTGCTGGTCTTTAATGGAGTTAAAAATAACGATTTGATTAATTTCTGTATCTACTGCCCTTAACATGGCAGGAAAAAGATTTTTTATTCTGCCATATTGCTCCATGTCATCTAGAGGCATATTTTTTATTAATAATGATATATTTTCACTGCTGTCCCGTTAACCACTAGAGGCATGAGTTGGGGGCTTTTTCAATCCCTTCCTCGCCACTAAGCACTGAAAAACCTCATAAGCTCCTTCTAATACTCGTTGGATGAACTTGTATGTAATTTTATCATCACCAATGATGAGTACTGAAAGCATAAGCATCTAATAAAGGTTTAGGTTAAATACTAGTTTAAATAGATGAAAATTGAGGAAAAATCGACTCAAGAACCTGTATATTATTAAAGTTTTGAGCGTGTTCTAGTCTTGACTGAAAGTATTAATAGATGCTGCTTATCATTGATATCAGAAGCTAGATCTGCTTTGCCTAATTACCCAATCATTTTTGCAACGCTCTTTTGAGTTAAAAATTAAGCTCCCATTCTCCATCATCCTGCTGGCAAACTTCAGTATTCCGACTCTCTATTTGTTTATTGTGCTTACTCACGGTTATGCTAAGTTTACGACAGTACTTTCCTTCTATAGTATTTTCTGAGATTACCTCAATTACCCCTGTGTGCTTAGAGTCTGGGTTTTTCCAGTTATGGCGGGAACCAATTTCAGACTGTAGCGCCACAATAACAGCTCCCCTTATTTCATGTACATCTGAATTGCTTAAGTCAGCACTGGTAAACTTATCCTTTACGCCATCAAACATTTTAAATGGTAATTTAATAATGCCACTAAAAAAGCCCATAACGACACCCTCACTCGCTTTCTGCCCCGCCTTACTGACCTCTTTAGCCAGGCTTTCAGCACGATCAAGTGTTGGAGGAATAATCTCCCGTACAGCCGCCATTTCAGCTAGTATGTCAGGCATTAATTTTCGATAGGCTTCAAGCTCATTCATAACTTTTGGCAACGCTTCCTGAACCGCCTTAACTTCAGCCAGTATAAGTGGAATTTGTTGCCTGGTCAGCTCTACTTCATTAAGCACATCGGGTATGAGTATTCGGCTAGATTTGACTTCAGCCAGTATTAAAGGAATATTTTGCTGTAACAAATCGGCCTGTTCGACAACCGGTGGAATTTGCTCACTAATTATTGTAATTTCATCCAGTACACGATCTACACGTACACTGGTCTTATCAATAGCTTCAATTATTTCGGGCACCTGGTTAACCGTGTAAATAATTGCATATGAAAAATAAATGAGTGCTCCACCTAAAAAAATGAGCCCAGTGGCCACTAGATATCGTGCAATAATTTGATGTATGTTCATTTGTATTTCTTGATCTTTCTAAACCCTTAACAACAGGGCATTGAAATAACACCCTATTTGTATAAATTGTACCGCATACCCTTTACTTTTAGCTTAATAGTGAACGGCTAACCAGATAGTCTCTAACTGCGGATTTGTCCAACTCACTTTGTGCTTTGTATGGGCAGGTATATCAATATAACTACCGGCTTTCATAAACACCTCTTTATTTTCAAATGTTATGATCGCCTCGCCTTTTATTACCAGCACCCACTCATTTTGAGCCTGATCATACCAGCCTTTTTCCGGTGAAGTTTGGCCTTTTGATACTATTCTTTCTATTTTGACATGTTCATTTTGTTGTAATATCTCAAATAACTCTTTATCGAGCTTATCCGGAATTCCCGTAAATAGATTATTTAATCCCACTTCTCACCCAGGCCCCTTAAAAATAGTCCACACTCTGGTGGTGTTGCCAGAATAAATAAAACAAAACCCAGCACCCAAACACATATCAAACTCATTATTCTTAGAATAATACATGGCAATAATCACTGCCTTTGCTAAGTAAACATACATTTCCATATTAAGGCTATACCCCCTAATTCAGCTACCCTGCTGAAATAAATCATTTTGAGCATACCTTGAAAATTGCTCCTGTCCAAATTTTTAAACTGTGGACAAGATAGCGCACATTCTGTACATAAAAAAAGGGGCTATAAAGCCCCTTTTTTTAAGTTTTGCTAGTTATTTACTTCTTCCTAGCAGCACTTTTTTTACGACGTTTCTTGGTTTTTTTCTTCGCAGTTTTTGCTGCAGGAGCAGCTGAAGTGCCAGTCATACCTTTAACTAAAGCATCTACACGCTTAGCTGTTTCTTTAGTTTCAGCTTTAACAGCTTTAGTCTGATCTTTTACTTCAGCTAGTTTAGTTTTCATTGCTGCTAAAGGATTTGCTTTCTTAGCAACTTTTTTCTTACCTTTTCTTTTCTTTACGGCCATTTTAAACACCAGTGTTGTTAGAGAAATTAGTTATCATATTCTTTATGATTAAAGTATACGATTGTGTGTATTGTAGCTAGTTTTTTAACTTTATCAAATAACATTTAACCAACTTACAATTCTTTGAATATTTCTTCACCTGAATAAGCCAAAAGTAAGGCTGTTTTCTCAGCTTTTTTTAATCCTTTTACAACCAGCGCATAAGAATGATCAATCATTTTTTTTATTTCACCAGGAGGGATACTGCCATCTAAAATTATGGTATTCCAGTGTAGTTTATTCATATGGTAACCGGGTATGACCGCTTCAAATGCATCACGTAATGCAGCTGCCCTGTATGGGTCACATTTTAAGTTCATATGGGCTGCATTATTTTTGTTAATCAGTGTTGCAAACATCTTACCTTTAACCTTAAACACTGCTACATCAGGGCCAAATGGAAAGTCTTTTCGAGATTCGGGTTTACTCAAGAGATTTTTTTCAGCTGATTTATAGTTCATATAATAACTCTACGGAGTGCTTTTTATACTGATTTTTATGCTAATTTAAGTCGGCAATCTTAACGCTATTTATAATTAGCCCCCTGACACAAAAACCGCTTTGTTAATGAGTTGTGAATATTTAAAATCGCTAATTTATAACTCAAAAACATAAGCAAATGTTATAAATGTATCTCATCCAACACTTTCTTCTCAATTAATCAAAATACTCCGCTTCATTTCTCACTTCATGAGCAAATTTCTGTAATTTATCTGCCATTTTTTCTAATCGCTCGACCAAAGCGGTATTGATTCCAGCTTCAATTAACAAGCATAACTCCTCATAATGCTCATCTGGTAATGATTCACCCGCCTGGCTAACCAGTTCACGGAATCGATCTGTAATTTTTTGTGCATGCTGTGTTTCTTGCATGGTTATTTACTCCCAGGTGTTTGGCCAGAGAAGTCTTTAACAACTGGCGGCACCTCTAATGTGTGTTCACCTGCTTCATAAATGGTTTGTGCAGAGCCCATTATTAACGCATCTGGTGCCCGCGCAACCTCATGATTTTTGTTAGGATAGTCTAATTTATATAACAAAAAACGCATTGCATTAATACGTGCACGTTTTTTACAGTCAGATTTAACAACTGTCCACGGGGCATCTGGTGTGTCTGTATAGAAAAACATGGCTTGTTTTGCCTCAGTATAGTCTTCCCACTTATCAAGTGACGCCAGGTCTATCGGGCTTAATTTCCACTGCTTTAATGGGTCTTGTTTGCGTCTTTGAAAGCGCCGAAGCTGTTCATTACGGCTCACAGAAAACCATAGTTTGTATAACTTTATATCACTGCGTACTAACATTTGTTCGAGTTCTGGAGCTTGATTCATAAACTCAAGATATTCTCCCGATTTACAAAAGCCCATCACACGCTCCACTCCTGCCCGGTTATACCAGGAACGGTCTAACATCACTATTTCGCCTGCACACGGCATGTGTTGTAGATAGCGCTGAAAATACCATTGCCCCTGCTCTATTTCACTGGGTTTCTCCAGCGCAACAACACGCGCACCACGTGGATTCATGTGCTCCATCATGCATTTTATTGTACCGCCCTTACCCGCCGCATCTCGACCCTCAAACAGGATTAGAATTTTCTGCCCCGTTTCTTTTGCCCAGCCCTGCATTTTTAGCAACTCAATCTGTAATTCTTTTTTTAACAATTCATATTCACCCCGCTTCATTTTTTCTGTATAGGGGTAGTTTGCATCGGCAAAGATTTTTCCTTTAGCCAGTTTTTCAACAGGCTCTATCAGGGGCTGATCGCCCCCATCTATTAATATTTCTGGCACGCTGATTTTGGCATCATTTGTCACCTGTCTTCTCCATTTATAAAATGCTGACATATACGATTATAGACCTTCAAAAAGATAGCATATTGTCGCCAATATATTACTTTGATTTATAACAAACACGCCACGATGCCGTAATTTTAACTCAAATTATTTTGTTGGATATCAATGAAAACAGGAACTGATTCAGCATAATAATTACATGTAAATGAGGAAAACGTCATGAACAAAAAGTCCCCTGCTCCATTTCCTACGGAAGGTATGAGCGAAGCCTATGAAAAACTGTTAAATCTGAGTATGAAAGAGTTCAAGCTACTCAAATCTAAAACAGGCCCTGCGTTGCATAAAATAATTGATAAAACCAGTGAAACATTATCTGAACTGGAGGAAATTTCTAAAGAAGAAGGGGAAAAAATCTCCAACTACCTGAAGCGAGACCTTAAAGAGGCGGCGACATACATGACAGAAACCGGTGAAGATTTTCAAAAGTGGTTGGCAATTGATACAAATATCATTGAAAGCTACCTCTATGATCAATTCAAGCAGGCAGCAGACCAAACAACAGTTGAACTGGCACAACTTAAAGCCGCAGCTGAAAATGCACAATATCATACGGGTGAAATTATTGGCCCAGGTATACTTGTTTGTGATGTATGTGGTGAAAACCTGCACTTTCATAAGGCAGGCCATATTCCACCCTGTGCAAAATGTCAGGGCACCTACTTTCACCGTCTGTTTTGCCGGTAAGTTGATTTAATTATTCTAAAAAATTTGCCGCAGAAACACGTAGTTCACAGAATGGGGATTATCTAGGCTTATCTTGTTTCCACGCTCCAGCGTGAGAATACATTTTATCAACCCCGACGCCAGCTCGTCTCAGCACCCTTATCTTCCAGCTCAATTCCCTGCTCTTTTAGTTGGTCACGAATACGGTCCGCTTCACCCCAGTTTTTATCTACTTTCGCCTGGGCTCGTTGTTGAAGTAACAAATCAATTTCTTCATCGCTTAAACCCGCCTGGCTACCCCCACTCTTTAAATAGCTTTCCGGGTCATCCTGCAATAAGCCAAGAATATTACCCAGGTATTTTAAAGTAGCGGCTAATGCCGATGCTTTGGTTGAATCAGATGCTTTCAGCTTATTTATTTGACTGGCAAGCTCAAACAAAACAGACATCGCTTCAGCGGTATTAAAATCCTCATTCATCGCATCTTCGAAATGCTCAACATACTGTTTCGAATCTTCATTCATTTCAGTAATTTTAATATCACGTAACGCAGTATATAAACGACTTAAGGCGGCACCCGCACTATCTAACATGGTGTCAGCATAATTAAGTGGGCTACGATAATGACTGGCTAAAATAAAATAACGAATATCTTCTGCGCGATAACGCTCTAAAATTTCACGAATAGTAAAAAAATTACCCAATGATTTAGACATCTTTTCATCATCTATGCGCACAAAGCCATTATGCATCCACAGGTTTACAAATTTTTCACCGGTGGCGGCTTCACTTTGCGCAATTTCGTTTTCATGGTGTGGAAACTGTAAATCCTGTCCACCACCATGAATATCAAAAGTATTACCCAGACAGCAGGTTGACATGGCGGAACATTCAATATGCCAGCCCGGTCGACCTTTGCCCCAGGGTGATTCCCAGAAAGGCTCATCGGGCTTTGCTGCTTTCCATAAAACAAAATCCAATGGGTCATCTTTGTTCTCATCAACAGCAACTCTTTCACCGGCACGTAGGTCTTCAGTTTTTTTACCCGATAATTTTCCGTATGTTTCAAACTTACTTACATCGTAATAAACATCGCCATTACTAGCGGCATAAGCATAACCTTTTTCTATCAACGTCACGATCATCTTGATAATGTCATCCATTGATGAGGTGGCCCGTGGTTCCTCATCAGGTGGCAATACACCCAGGGCGAGAGCATCTTCATGCATAGCGCTAATAAAACGACCGGTTAAATCATTGAAATTTTCACCATTTTCATTCGCACGGGCAATAATTTTGTCATCTATATCCGTTACATTACGGACATAGGTTACATCATAACCCTGTGATCTTAGATAACGGGTCACCATATCAAATACAACTAATACTCTGGCATGACCTAAATGACACAGGTCATAAACCGTCATACCACAGACATACATACGAACCTTATTTGGCTCGATAGGTTTGAATTCTTCTTTTTGATTGGTATAGGTATTATAAATTTTTAGCATATTGCCTTTCGTTTGAGTGGTAATAGTCGGTTAATTTTTGCGTTGATTATTATACAATGCTTTATAACAAAATTTGGAGCTTAAGAATGGTTAATGTGTTATTTGTCTGCATGGGCAACATATGTCGATCCCCCACTGCAGAGGGTTATTTTCGATATATTATTAAAGAAGCTGGGCTCACAGAGCAGATTAAAACCGATTCAGCTGGCACCCACGCCTATCACATTGGCTCACCTCCGGATGACCGTGCACAGGCCGCTGCCAGTAAACGGGGTATAGATTTAAGTTCTTTACGCGGGCGTAAAGTTGAAAATCGTGACTTTGATAGCTTTGATTATGTATTGGCAATGGACAGCAGCAATCATTCAGATCTGGAATATGTTGCTGGTGGTGGTGGTGCAGATAATCTTTTTATGTTTCTTGAGTTTGCAGAGAATTATTCAGAGGACGAGGTACCCGACCCCTACTACGGTGGAGACCAGGGTTTTGAGCATGTGCTGGATTTGATTGAGGATGCGTCAAAGGGATTGTTAAAAGACATTCGTGAAAAACACGGTATTTAACCTAGAAAAATCAGTTGACCGCGCATTTATAGCGCAACCTCTTGACGCACTTTCAACTGATTTTTCCAGGTTTAAACTTCCGTTTCATCTTGCTTAAATTAATTCCAGGCGTCGGCTTAGACTCCCCTAAACCGACTTACTGGAAAGATTAATTTAAAACCTAAAATTCCCAGGGCTTGCGCTCCTTATTCTCAGCGGGCTTTGCATTACCACTACTCGCCGGTGCAGTTGAAGCTGCTGGTTTAACCGGTTGTTCCGGTTTTGGTTGCTGTGGTTTAGCCTGAGGCTTTGATATAGCAGCAGGTTTAGACTCACCCTGAAACTCCCACGGCTTTGGCGCAGGTTTAGGTGCTGCTTGTTGTGTAGACTGGGGCTTTTGAACTGGTTTAATTTCTGCTGGCTTAGCTTCTGCTGGCTTCTTAGCTTCTACTGGCTTAGCTTCTGCTGGCTTAGCTTCTACTGGCTTAGCTTCTACTGGCTTAGTTTGAGGTGCCTTAACCTCTGCTTTCACTGTTGCTGTAGCAGGTTTAACTTCTACTGGTTTAGGCGCGGCTGGTTTAGCTTCTGCTGACTTTTGCTCGACAGGTTTAGCTACTACTTCTGACTTAGCTTGCTGTTGAGTAGATTTAGCTTCTCGAGGTTTAACATCTTGTTTAACCTGAGGTAACGACGTCTCCTTAGCAATTGACTCATCTTTTACTGGTTTATTCTGTCCTGAATTCTGCTCTGCCGGTTTAAAACTAACTGGCGCATTATCAGCGGTAGCTTCCTGCGCTGAACTCTGCTGGTTGTCTTGTTGGTTTTCCTGCTGACGAGTATCATTTCGACTTCCGCGGCGACGCCCCCTACTACGACGATTACCACGACGCCCTCCTTCTCTGCGAGCTTCCTGCTGCTCATTTTTTGATATGTCATTCTGCTGTGCCCCCATTTGACTGGCAGGCTGATTAGTCGACTCACTTACCGCTTTAGGTACTGACCTGGTAGACTTCTGCTGATCATCGCGCTTAGGCTTATTTTTATTTTCCTGTTTTCTACTTTCCCTTACGTCACGTTTATCAGAAACCGGTTTATTCTGCTGACGACCCTGTTGCTTATTAACTTGTTGCTTACCCTGCTTCTGACCACGGCCTTTACCTTCACCACGACGGCCACGAACACTACGATTACGGTTACGATCACCGCGGCCACGATTACCTTGCTGACTTCCCTGCTTCGGTCTTTTCGGTTGTTCTTTAGACTCACCGCCGAATAAAAATTTAATAAAACGCGCAAGTAAACCCGGTGCTTTCTCAACTTTTTTCTCTACAACAGGGGCAGGTTGTGTTGGTGTAATCGAGCGAACAGCCGGTTTTTCTGCTTCAACCAATTTAGCCGTATCACGACCCGGCACATAAACCTCTTCACCCTCACTTGCCAATTGGTAAGACGTTTTACCCTCTACACTCGCAGTTTCAGAATGTCGTAAACGTCTAACCTCATAATGGGGCAGCAGCATGGCTTTATCTGCAATAAACGAAATTTCTACACCAGTACGGTTTTCAATTTCAATTAAGTCTTTACGTTTTTCATTAAAGATATAAGTAGCAACTTCTACGGGCACCTGAATAATTACGCGACCAGTATGCTCTTTTAGTGACTCTTCTTCAGCTATACGCAGAAGAGATAAAGACAATGATTCAATGTTTCGAATCGTGCCATAACCATTACACTGTGGGCACACTTTTTGTGTTGCCTCACCCAATGATGGACGCAATCTTTGACGCGACATTTCAAGCAGACCAAAGCGCGAAATACGACCAATCTGCACACGGGCACGATCCATTTTTAAGGCATCACGTAACCGGTTCTCCACCGCACGCTGATTTTTATTCGCCATCATATCAATGAAATCGATAACCACTAAACCACCCAGATCACGCAAACGTAATTGACGTGCAATTTCATCAGCAGCTTCCAGGTTGGTATTAGTTGCAGTCTCTTCAATATCACCACCCTTGGTTGCGCGGGCAGAATTAATATCAATAGAAATTAAGGCTTCGGTCAGGTCAACAACAATAGAACCACCGGAGGGTAATGTGACTTCTCGCTGGAAAGCAGACTCAATCTGGCCTTCAATCTGATAGCGATTAAACATTGGAATATCATCTTGATAAAGCTTTAGCTTACGTTGGCTATTTGGCATAACCTGCTTAACAAAATCTTCTGCCGTTTTATACACTTCCGGGCTGTCAATTAAAATTTCGCCAATATCTTCACGGAAATAGTCCCGCAGAGCGCGAATTATGACGTTACTTTCCTGATAAATCAGAAAGGGTGCTGGACGGTCTGCGGCGGCTTTCTCAATCGCATTCCAGACCTGCACCTGATAATCCATATCCCACTGTAATTCTTCTGTGGCTCGACCCACACCCGCAGTGCGCACGATTAAACCCATGCCTTTAGGAATATCCAGGCCATTCATGGCATCGCGAATTTCTTTGCGATCATCGCCTTCAATACGACGGGACACGCCACCCGCGCGAGGGTTGTTTGGCATTAATACCAGATATCGACCGGCCAGTGAGATAAACGTAGTAAGGGCCGCGCCTTTATTACCACGTTCTTCTTTATCCACCTGCACAATAACCTGCTGGCCTTCTTTAATCGCAGTGCGAATATCCGGGCGACCGGAGGCATTACGCGCTTCATCGGTAAAGTAACTACGGGAAATTTCTTTGAAAGGCAGAAAACCATGGCGATCAGCACCATAATTTACAAAAGCCGCTTCAAGGCTAGGCTCAACCCGGGTAATAGTACCCTTGTAGATGCTGGCTTTCTTTTGCTCGCGTGAGGATACTTCGATATCCAGATCGTAAAGTTGCTGGCCATCGACCATCGCAACGCGCGTCTCCTCTTTCTGGAGAGCGTTGATTAAAATTCGTTTCATTTGAATGTGAACCTGAGTTAGATTGACACTCTGATGGGGGCAAACCAGATGCTGCATAGGCGGGCTGTTGCTTGTGAGCCGTATTTGTACCGCTCAAAAAAAGCATATAAACAGCCGCGAGCCACTCTTCCATTAGCTCCAAGGTTATAACCTGGGCATCTGGGTTGCAGTTCAGCTTTTCTTTCAATTTGTTTATCAGAGTGAAATTCATTAATTTATTAAATTAGTAAGTGGTAGATTTAATAAGGCTCTACCGAACCAGTGTAGGTTTATAACTATGCATAAACCTGGATTCTGTTTTTATTTCATCAAATTTCGATGAATATTCCTGAAATATTTAGTTGAGGTAGTCAATAAACCTTCTAAGTTATTGATTCTTTAGCCTAGAACTAAAAAAACTATTGCCAGAACAGTCACAGTTTTGCAAATTGTGGCAAGCGGGTCAAGCTTTGTTATTATACGCACCATGACAGACCAACTACATCACGACGTCCAGTTACTGGAAATTAGCCCTCGAAATGAAAAACAACGCCTCGATAACTTCCTGTTAAGTAAGCTGAAAGGTGTACCCAAAAGCCGGGTATATAAACTATTACGCAGTGGACAGGTTCGGGTTAATAAAGGCCGCAAAAAAGCTGATTATCGACTGAAACTGGGCGATATAGTACGCATCCCCCCTGTTCGTATGGCGGAGTTTGATGATAGCAAAGCCCCTAAGCACCTGGTTGACAGGGTCAGCCAGTCGGTCATTTTTGAAGATTCACAACTACTGGTATTAAATAAACCCACGGGCATTGCTGTCCACAGTGGCAGCAATCTCAAATTTGGGGTAATTGAAATGCTACGCCAGGCACGCCCTGATGATGAGATGTTAGAACTGGTTCACCGGCTAGACCGGGAAACATCTGGCTGTCTGGTAATTGCAAAATCACGTGATGCATTAAATCAGTTACATCAGTTTTTCCGTGAAGAAAAAAAAGGCCTGGAAAAAATATATCGCGCCATTGTTAAGGGCCGCTGGCAAGGCGCGGAGAAAACCATTGAGTTTCCATTACTCAAAAACACCCTGCGTGGTGGTGAGCGTATTGTTGAGGTAAACCCTGAGGGCAAAGATGCGCGTAGCCTGTTTATACCATTGGCGTATAAAGACGAATTAAGCTTAATGGAAATTAAGCTCTATACCGGGCGCACCCACCAGATTCGGGTTCACGCCCAGGCAAGTGGCCACCCGATAGCAGGTGATGCCAAATATGGTGATACGGCCTTTAATGCAGAACTCAAGCAACAGAGTTTTAAGCGCATGTACTTGCATGCATACAAACTTAGCTTTTCATTGGGTTCACATAATTATAATATTTGCGCCCCACTGGAAAGTGAGTGGGAAAAACTATTACACCAATACACCTGAACGAGCTAGAACACCTGAAGAAAGAAACTTAGAATGAAAACTACACTCCCCTACAAATTATTAATTTTCGACTGGGATGGCACCATAATGGACTCCGTCGCACGTATCGTAGACTGCCTGCGCAAAGCCGGTGAACAGGTACTGGGTGAAGAACCGCGCAGTGCTCATGAGTTAAAAGACGTTATAGGCCTGGGACTAAATGAAGCACTTATTCAACTACACCCACAGTCCAGCAAACAGCAAATTGAGGAAATGTCGGCCGCTTATCGCTACCAGTATATGGAAGTTAATACGACATCATCCGTTTTATTTGATGGCGCTAAATCTCTTCTGGAAGCACTTGAACAACAAGGTTACTGGCTTGCTGTGGCCACAGGCAAAGGCCGTCAGGGGCTTGACCAGGTTCTGGAAATGACCGGTTTAGGTCCACGATTCCACACCACGCGCTGCGCCTCAGAAACCTTCTCAAAACCCCACCCATTAATGCTGGAAGAAATTCTTGAACAACTGGGAATGAATGCACAAGATGCACTGATGATTGGTGACACAGAATATGACATGGAGATGGCCAAAAATGCCAATATGGATCGACTAGGTGTTAGTTATGGCGTTCATCCGGAAGAGCGCTTAATGAAACATCAACCCATTGGTTGTATCAACAACTTGAATCAGCTAAATGAGTTCCTCACAAACCTGTAAAAATCGCCCAGATGCATAGTCCGGACTCCACTTCACTCCCTGCGGACTACAGTCACAAATTTTATGATAAGATAATAGCTACACAAAAACTTGCCCACCTTGCTAAACTCATTCAAAATAAGTAGTTCTGAAAATATAACTATCTGGATACAAAATGAGCGAAGGCAACAACTGGGAAAAAGATGTACTCACATCTATCGCCACTGAAGGATTAAAAGAGCAAAAACGCAGCCGTCGCTGGGGTATTTTTTTTAAAATATTGACTTTTCTGTACCTTTTTATCCTCTTAGCTATCATCAATCCGAGCATGCAGGAATCCAGCACCAAGGGTAAAAAACACACTGCACTGATTGACCTGAAAGGTGTAATTGCACCCGGTGCAGAAGCCAGTGCTGATAATGTGGTAACCGGCTTACGTTCTGCATTTGAAGACCCGAACACCGCTGGTGTCATCCTGCGAATTAACAGCCCCGGTGGTAGCCCTGTACAGTCGGGTTACATTTATGATGAAATTTTACGTCTGCGAGAAAAATACCCGGACACACCTATGTACGCAGTGGTTAGTGATATCTGTGCCTCCGGTGGTTATTATGTAGCATCAGCTGCGGAAAAAATTTATGCTGATCAGGCCAGCATCGTTGGTTCAATTGGTGTACGTATGGATAACTTTGGCTTTGTAGAAGCCATGAAAAAAATGGGTATTGAACGCAGGACGCTAACCGCGGGTAAAAATAAAGCCTTACTCGATCCATTTGCCCCTGAAGATAAAAAAGTAACCGCCCACATGAAAAGCCTGCTTAAAAGCGTACATAATCAATTTATTAATGCGGTAAAACAGGGCCGTGGTGATCGACTGAAAGAAGTAGATGGTATGTTTGAGGGCTTGATCTGGACCGGTGATCAAGGCGTTGAAATTGGCCTGGTCGATGAACTGGGTAACTCAAGTTATGTAGCTCGCGAAATAATTGGTGAAGAAAACATTGTTAAATTCACTATAGAACCGGACTTTTTAGAACGCTTCTCGAAAAAGATTGGCGCACAGATGAGTCTATTTTTATTTGAAAAAGAAATGATGATGCAACTGCGTTAAAAAACTTACTACGCTTCGCTGCCTCCGGGCTACATCTAAAACCGCACATAATCGCAAAGGCATTTATTCAAAACACATCAAATAATTTCGTCTTTATCTTTATGTTGTTTCGACAAATCAATAATCAAAGCATATGGTACTGATTTTAAAAAATAATTTATTGTTGCATACGGCTAGTCATAAGTGCTGCACAGCGAACGTTAAGATCACGAATATAACTGTCAGCAAATTTTACAATTCCATAATCTATTTCCATAGGTTCGAATCGCCACTTTAACTAACCACATGAAATTTAATAAAATAATACAAACTGGCGTGCTTTATGCTTTTATGGGGTGTTCACGTAATTATTTTTTTGTTGTATTGTTATTATAGAAGGGATAGGAAATATGAATAAAATCAAAGTACTTTTAGGGGCTTTTGCTCTGCTCTTTTCGATAGGCGCATCTGCTGCACCCATTGCCATAGATACCATGTATGTGGATAACGCCACTGCAAATCTAACCGTTGGCCCTCTAGGGCCATTCATGGCTACTACCAGCATTTCACCTCCTGCTCAAATTATAATGGGAAGTTTTCAAAGTTCTATCCTGAGTGTTAGCTCAACTAGTTATGCACTGAATATTTACTCAACAAATATTAATGGAAACCCGGCACCTTCTGGCAGTGTTGATGGCACCGCAATCGATGTAGATTTTTCCAGTTTACGAGGCAACCTCACATACAGCAACAATAACTATGATTTTGAACTCTGGCCACTAACAACCACACTTGACTATGGAGTTTATGATCCTGTAAATTCAACATTCGATATTGGCTGGTCTGAAAATCTTATTATAAATTTAAATGGACTCTTTCCTACTAGCGCAAGTCTGGAAATAAATTTACAGGGATATTTAACTACTGTTCCCGTTCCTGCCGCTTTGTGGTTATTTGGTTCAGGAATGATAGCGCTGTTTGGTTTCTCGCGTAGAAAAAAATAAAACTATACCTGTAAAATATTGAAGAGCTTCATGTGAGGCTCTTCATTTCCATTCTAGTATCACCAATATATCCACATACCTTTATCTTTTTGATCAATCCACCATCACCGAAATAAATTGTGGTCTGGTTGAATTACATCTATTACCTTATGATAGGTACTACAGGTAACAGTTCAGGAAGGCCTAAATGATTAGAATAAGTTTTCTGCTCTAAACTATTATTTTGACACGGCTATGCTTGAACCTGTTAGCATGTTCAAATTCTTCTAACAACACCCTCACAGATAAGTATCTGAAAAAACGAAAAAATTTTGTTAATAAAAAAATGCCAAAATATACAATACATCTCACTATAGTTGGTAATTTTAGCCTAATGACTATAGGCTAGCGCTAACATAAAGGTACACCGTCAACGAAAACGATTTAATATGAAAACTAGTTTAATCATTATTGCCCTTTTATTCTGTAATATCGCTTATGCAAAAGAAACTTTCTGGGAAATTGGTGCAGGCATAACCGCACTAAATACAGCCCTTTATCCTGGTTCCAATGAAAATAAAAGCTTTGTTATTCCATTTCCATATTTTCGCTTTCAATCTGAACACTTTGAAATCGATGAAAGCGTAAGAGGTTATTTATTTGAATCTCCTGATCTGCGTTTAAATATTAGCGGCGGCCTGGGTGTTCCAGTTAACAGCGAAGACAGTACGGCTCGAGATGGCATGCCAGATCTAGATACTGTGCTGCAAGTAGGCCCGTCACTTGAGGTCATTTTCTCCGGGGGACGCAGAAAGCCACATGAGTTTCGACTGGAATTACCTATCCGTGCTGCTGTGGCAACAGATTTAAAATCAGCAAATTATGCTGGCTGGATTATAGAGCCTCGTTTAACTTATGAAACCCTTCGCCCATTTAAAAGTGGCTGGGCACACCAGGTAAGAGTGGGCTTTCATTATGCTTCCGAAGACTATCACGCATTTTATTATAATGTGCCAGCCGAGTTTGCCACACCCCAACGTGCTGAATATCATGCAGAAGCGGGGTATACCGGTGCATTTACTGACTTTACGGGTAACTGGCGACAAAATAACTTCATCTATTTTGGGTTTATCCGATATCAAAATTTAAGTGGCGCGGCCTATGAAGATAGCCCTTTAGTGGAAGATACAAATTATTTTGCAGTAGGTATTGGTATGCTGTGGCTTTTTGCTGATAGCCGTAAATAAACATATTTTTAAATCTAAAGAAAACGAAAACACAAATAAAAACAAAAACGTTATGTTGTGCTGTGCGCCGCAGGCGCACAAACCAAATATCTGCATTTTCTTTATTCTTTTAATTCAAAAAATTAATCTACAATTTCAACCTCGTCGGCAACACCTACCGCATTTGTTTCTGACTCCATTTTATCGATTATTCTTACCACCGTTTGCCCGAAGGTGGTGGCTGAAATAAAATTAGTGTAGTTATCAAATTCAGTTTCGTCTATACCTTGATAACCTGTAGTCTCTGCATCAACAAGAAATACAACGCCAAGAACGGTGATTGAAGCATTATCAGATTGTGAACTAACAACACCCTGCAATTGAATCTCTCCTGCTTCAGACTCTCGTTTAACCTGGGTTGCTTCAACCGTGCCTGTGGCAGATTCAAAACCACGTACCTCGACGAAATCATTCACTTCCAGTTCCAGCAGAGTAAGATGATCATCAATTCCCGCTTCATCTTCCATTCGGGTTGCAGTAGTCAATTGCACCGTAATTGATGGTTGCCCAGCTACCACCTGCACGGTAAAGCGATTATTTTCCAGGTCAATACTATCTACTTTTGCACTAATTTCTGCCTTGCCTCCCCTAAGCTCAACTGTACTGGCATTAAACACTCCATCACTTACTGTGCCTTCTGCTTCTACTTTAATGCCAATCTCCAGCAACAGGTTTGCCGGTGACATTGTTGCATCAGATGCATTAACCGTATAACCATTTACATCAAAATCACTGTTAGAAACATAACGGGTAATTAAACCTTCAAATTCTACACTTTCACTATCGCTCAGTTGATTATCTTCTGCTTCAACATCAAAGGCAGTAAATGTATTGCTATTGCTGTTATAGGTACCCTTTACCTCAACTAATACATCATTTTGAAGACCATCCTGCAGACCTTCTAAGTTTGCCGATGATGCATTAACATTAATACCTTGCAAGACAAAATCTGTACCTGACAAGTCAGTTATTTCGCCTTTAACTTCAACAATAGTCTCTGCATTAATTACATCAGATTTAAGCTCAATATAACTGGCCTGTAAAATATCATTCTGATCATAATAACCACTTACCTCAACCACATTTCCCTGTATAACTGAAGCGTAACTACTATTTTCAAAGGATGTATTAGTACTAGAAGCAACAACCTTTTTACCTAACACCGTTAATGTTTTTTCTGTCAAATCTGCATTTTCAACAATGCTACTGATAGCTCCCTGCAGGTCATCAGCATATTGAATGTGGGTTGCTGTTCCCGTCACCCCATCACTATTTATACTGCCCCGAATCTGCACCACCATACCGATATGCAAATCCTGTTGTGTTCCATCTACATCTTCTACATCAAATGATGATGATGTAGTTTCAAATTCAACACCATTAACAAAAACACTACCGAACCCTGTAATTGTTCCACTGGAAATATAACCACTACCACCAATACCCGCAAGCCCACCTACACTATCACTGCACGCTGTTACTATTAAAATGCTTAATGCGGGTATTACAAAATGGATTTTTTTAATCAGGACTCTCATACCTCATCCTCCGACTCAGAATTTTTCTGATAATAATAGATACCCAGGCTGACATATTCAGCGTCTTTTTTAAGCCTGGTCTCATGTTCACTTAACCAACCGTCCAGATCCACTAACAGAGACTGTGAACGTCGACTGGCATATTTTTTGAATTCGTTTACGTGGCTTGAAGCCAGCTTATGTGTCGATACTTTTCGTTGAAATTTTCGCAGCTCTGGATCACAACTCATGTTGTATATGATGGTTTCCATCAATTCGTGACTATCAGTACCTAAAATATCGATGATATCAATCGGATCATTTCCCGGAACATAGGCGTGGCTTACAAGGTGTACCTTGCCATTATGTTTTTCTACACAACCACTTTTTTCAAGCAGGTCAAACATGGCACGAGTGGGTATATCACCACTATAATCCTTTACCAGAACAGAAAAAGCTTTTTCACCCCCTTCCATATCTAGCACCTGAGGTACCCCATCAGCTGAACAGAAACGATCATCATTCATCCAGCCACTAATAACCCGAATAGCTCGATTATACTTCTGGGCATTATCATTCGTTGATTCCAGCTGCTTTTCTGAAAGCCTTTTAACTTCTTTACGTGATAAGCCTGTTTTAGCCGATACGGCTGATATGGTTGATTTACCTTCCTGCCCCGCCAGGATAAAAGCCTCATCAACATAGGCTTTGCGGACAATTTCCTCAAAACTACCACATGCTACACCATTGCGAAGCAGCACACGTACTAAGGGGCGAAGCATTTTTCTCGCCGCTTTTTGTAGAATTATTAGTAAATCATCACTCATGCTGGGATTATATTCCCATGGTGCAGGGTTTCAAGTTAATAAATTACCCTTTATCTGGATTTCATATCCAGTTAAGACTATTCAGTAATAAAAACGCCATCCCTGGCTACCGGTTACAAGCCGCTTTTAAATCTCAGCCGGAGTTCCTGTTAAAGACGAATCATCCTCACCTTCTGTCTCAGTCTCTGTCTCAGCCTCTGTCGAAGACGAACCATCATCCCTTTCCAGCTCCGTAGCAATTTTATCGCCACTAACTTCGTCCGTATAAAATTTAACTTCAACAAACTCACCCACGTTAACGTCTGCCAGGCTGAAAAAATGCAGTGGAGTCAATCCATCATCATCCTGTTCGTCTATCATACGAGTATTATTATTAACCAGAATTGTGAGTTCAGTTCCAGTCTCATTATCCAGTATAGTCACCGTGGTATCGGTTTTTGAGACCACAGAACCTTCAACCTCATCCTCTGTTGAGTAATCTTCTTCGATCTCTTCAACAGTAAAGTTGCCTTCAGCATCGATACTGCCTTCAATAGTGACCAACATACCATCAGTAAGTGAATCAACATTGAAATTATCATCAATATCCAGAGAATCAAACTCAACTACCTGACCATTAAAAGTGAATGAGCTGCCTGTAACATCGGATACCAGCCCCTGCATCTCAATTTCATCACCGTCATCGCCGTCAATTTCAATATCACCATCATCTTCAACTTCAACTTTACTAGCAATCATCACGAAGCCGGTGTTCAAATCACCGGTTAAGGCAGAGTCGGTTTTCACTTCAACTAATAAGTCATTACCAAGGTTAGCGGGTAAATCAGAAGCTGAACTGTAATCAATAGTCAGTGAGCCGATAGTAAATTTCATCGCTTCAGTATCAAGCCCCGTAATCAGGCCTTTAATCTCTACATCTTCAGCCGCATCTTTAGTCTCTATACGTGTAGCCAGGATACCACCATTACCATCTGAAAAACCGCTGACCTCAACAATATCATTAGCAGTCAGGTCACTAATTGTGGCAAGTGTGTCACCATCAAAAACAGTATCAACATTAATCGTAACGGTTTGTCCCATAATATTAACCGAACCAACTCCCCCAACCAGACCCGACATATCCAGAACATAACCTTCCAGCTCATCAACACTTGAAACCGCCGTTGCTGTACCCGTTAAACCATCCGGATTAACACTTCCCTGCAAAACAACCACATCACCAATACCCAGTTGTGTTTCAATACTTTGGACACCATCAATATCAATACTGGCATCATCGGTTTCATATTCAACACCGTTCACATAAATACTACCAAACCCGGTAATAACACCTACCGTAGTTTTTGAAACCGGTGCTTGCCCCCCACCATTACTATCACTACCACCACATGCACTCAGCATTGCGATGGTTGCTGCAAGTAATGTTTTACTCAACACAGTCTTATTGCTCATTATATTTTCTCCTGGATTTCTTAAAATAGTATCAACCAGCTGTTCAATTACAGGTCACTGGAATAAAATTAAGCCACATATAGATTTAATCATTTAATATAAGTGGGATTATATTCCCAACAAATATAAATTCAACTACTTAATGAACCGCCATGAAGGTTTGTGAGGGGGGTCACAGTTGTAATTTAGTGATTCAGATGCTTTTATCACCCATCTCTTTCTGTAAGGCGGATTAATATGACCGTTATCTGTAAAATCAGAAACAGGTATTCTATGATTGAACTTATTTCATAACTAGCCCCGCACCGGGGCACTGCAAAACATGATGCTCCACCCTAAACCCTGTTTAACTGAGTTCACCAGGGTAAATTCTGAACATATTTTAGATTACAGATTTCAAGCGTCACCTCAATAAATCCCCCCAACACAGTGATTTAATTAAAAAAGAAGCAAATTACACTGGTAGCAGGCAAGACTAGCGTTTATGATCTATTCTTACTTATGGACGCTAATCCCAAGCCTGAGGTTAGCAAATAATAATTATTATTGGGGGGGTAAATGAAACAGGTGGGGGGTAAATGAAACAGGCATTCTGGAAAAGAGACTGGGTTGTAGGTCTTGCCGTATGCATATTAGTTATATCACTTGGCAGAATGGATTTATTCGATAGCCTGGAGCGCAGCGCTTATGATTTCGGAGTACGCTCATCTAAACACCTTTCAAGTGATAAAGTCGCCGTTATTGCCATTGATGATGTCAGTATTGCCAACATAGGCCGCTGGCCATGGCCACGTAATATTCATGCTGAAATGCACAATTTACTAAAGCAGGGTGGTGCCAAAGTTATCGGTCAGACCACCTTTTTTATCGAGCCACAAATTGATCCTGGAATGCGCCATATTCAGGATTTACTGCAGTTTTACAACAACAGTAAACTACTTAAAATCGATACAAAAACCAGGCCCCTGATTAAAGCGGACATTAAAAAACTCGGTGAGAAATTATTAGCCGCCGAGCTTGACCTGAACACGGACCAGAAACTGGCAGACAGCCTGGAAAAAGCAGGTAATGTTGTACTTGCCATGCATATGGGTATAGGCCCATCCCGTGGCAAACCCGACACTGAATTGCCAGATTATGTCTCGCGAAATAAATTAACTGTTGTTAAAAATAATCCAATAACAAACCCACACAATACATTCCCCTTACCCGTGGCAAATGTATTTTATCCCATTCCAATTGTAGGTGAAAAAGCGGATAGTATTGGTGCACTATCAGCATACCCGGACTCCGATGGCAGTATTCGCGCTGAACCGTTGGTGATCAACTACTACGATCAGATGTACCCTTCCCTGTCACTTCAACTCGCATTAAGAAGCTTAAATTTATCACCTGACGATGTGAAAATTAACCTGGGTGATAGTGTTGAACTCGGTAGCCTAACCATTAAAACTAGCCCGAATCTTTTAATGCATACTTTCTTTTATAATGACATTGATGGTGTAAGCGCATTTGCAATTGATTCATTTTATGATGTATTAAATGGCAAAATCCCTGCCTCAAAATACAAGGGCAAAATTGTACTCATTGGGGCAACCGCCGTGGGGGTTGGTGACACCATGGTTACCCCCATCAACTCAAATATGGCGCCAGTTCTTACCCTGGCCCATTCAGTTTCCAGCATACTTAATGAAGATTTCTTTATAGAGCCGGAGTGGAGTGAACCTGCTATAGCGGGGATCACCCTACTTATTGCCCTTTACATCGTTCTACTTTTACCTCGCTTAAAAGCGGGAATTTCCGCCTTTTTTACAATCTTTCTCTTTAGCACCTTATTCTTAACCCATTATATTTTGATGACCGATAAGGGTCTGTGGTTACAACTGGTTTTTCCATCTATATTGCTACTGGCAGGGCATTTACTCTTAACCACCAAGCGCTTCCTTTCTACTGAAAAAGGCAAGCTGGCACTGGATGCAGAATCAGCTGAATCTAATCGTATGCTGGGCTTATCATTACAGGGCCAGGGGCAACTGGATGCAGCATTTGATAAATTTCGACGCCTGCCCAAGTCACCTGAAGCCCTTGAGCTGCTCTATAACCTGGCACTGGATTTTGAGCGTAAACGTCAATTTAATAAAGCCGGCTCAGTTTATCAGGTAATGAAAGAAATCAGTCCTAAATTCCGCGATATTAAACAACGCCTGACCCGTGCAAACGCAATGGAAGAAACCGTTATTCTTGGTGGTAGCAGTAACGCACCAGGAGGCACCTTAATGTTGAGTGGTAGTGGCGTTGAAAAACCCATGCTGGGTCGCTACGAGATTGATAAAGAATTAGGTAAAGGCGCCATGGGGGCGGTATATCTTGGTAAAGACCCCAAAATCGCCCGTATTGTGGCCATTAAAACCATGGCTTTGTCACAGGAATTTGAAGAAGATGAATTACAGGATGTTAAAGATCGCTTCTTCCGTGAGGCTGAAACAGCAGGTCGCTTAAGTCACCCAAACATCGTCACCATTTATGATGCGGGTGAAGAACATGATCTGGCCTATATTGCGATGGAATTTCTTAAGGGAAAAGATATGGTGCAATTCGGTAAACCGGATAAGTTACTACCCATACCTAAGGTGCTGGATATAATTCGTCGCTGCGCAGAAGGCCTGGAATATGCGCACCAGGCAAATGTGGTTCACCGGGATATTAAACCGGCCAATATTATGTATGAAGCAGCAACCGATACACTAAAAATAACCGACTTTGGTATCGCCCGCATAACAGATTCAAGTAAAACTAAAACAGGAATAGTATTAGGCACCCCCTCCTATATGTCTCCTGAACAATTAGCCGGTAAAAAAGTAGATGGTAGATCTGACCTGTTTTCACTGGGTGTCATGATGTTTCAGTTTATGACCGGGCGTCTACCTTTCCAGGGTGATTCCATGGCAACGCTCATGTATAAAATCGCCAATGAAGCGCACCCTAAACCCGATAGCATTCGACCTGAACTACCCCGCTGTGTCTCAGTAATAATTAATAGAGCACTTGCCAAAGCCCCTGAAAAACGCTATCAAAGCGCGGCTCAAATGGCCAATGACCTACGGAAATGTTTACAGATAATCGCCCAAAGTAAAAAGAAAGCATCTTAAAAGTAGCCAATAGTTAACTTAATGAGCCTTAAAGACAAGATCATCATCACAGGGATAACAGACGAAGGTCTGGTGCGTGACCATAACGAAGACAGTATTGCCAGTAATGCCGATTGGGGATTGCTGGTGCTTGCTGATGGCATGGGCGGACATAAAGGCGGTGAAGTCGCCAGTGCTATTGCAGTTGATTCTATTATCCAGGATTTAAGCAAAACCCTACCCCTGATTACTCCGGGTAATACAGATGAAAAAACAGGTTATAGCCTTGAAAGCATGTCAATTGAAAAAGCAATAAAAGATGCAAACTTAAAAATTTATACCGCCGCACAAAATAATTCTAACTACGAAGGCATGGGCACAACGGTTGTTGTTTTACTGTTTTACGATAACCGTATTACCATTGCCCACGTGGGTGACTCACGACTTTATCGTATGCGAGATCGTATATTAGAACAAATGACCCGAGACCATACCCTGTTACAGGAACTGGTAGATAGAGGCTTTTATACAAGAAAAGAAGCCCGTGAATCATTAAATAAAAACCTGGTTACCCGTGCAGTAGGTGTAAACCCGCTAGTAGATGTCGACCTGCTAGAAGATATTGCACTCGTTGGTGACAACTATTTACTCTGTTCTGATGGTCTAACTGACATGATTACAGACGACCTGATAGAAGATATTCAGCTAAACTATCACGACAACCTGAACAAAATGAATAAAGAATTAATAAAGCAGGCCAAAGAACACGGTGGCAAAGATAATGTGTCAGTTATGCTGGCACAGGTAATAAAAGAATTTCCAGCCAATTCCGGCTGGTTTTCTAAAATTGTTGATATATTTTCTAATTAAGAACAAAGACAGGTAGCAAAATGGCAACTATACGAATAAGTCTCAATGGTGAAGTGGAAAACGAGCATCAACTGGACAAAGAAACCATGACCATTGGCCGAAAAAGTGACAATGACATCCACCTGGATAATCTTGCCGTAAGCAGCCACCATGCCAAAATAACCACCATCCTCAATGATTCATTTATTGAAGATTTAAACAGCACCAATGGCACCTACCTGAATGGCTCATTGATTAAAAAGAACACTCTTTTTAATGGCGATGTCATTAAAGTCGGCAAACATGAAATAAAATACATAAATAAAGAGACCAATTCAGATAATGATTTTGAAAAAACCATGATTATTAATACTGACTCGGCTGGTCTACAGGAAACCGAAGGCAGTAAAGAAATTGATCAATCAGTTGGAAAAATTTTTGCTGAAATAACGTCTTCAGACTCTGGAAAAACCAGCCAGCAAAAAGCTAAAATACGCCTGGTTAGTGGCGCGAATAGCGGTAAAGAACTCCATCTGACCAAAGTGCTCACTACACTTGGAAAACCCGGCGTACAAGTTGCTGCTATCACCCGCCGACCGACTGGTTATTTTCTAATCCATGTTGATGGTGGTGACAATAGTGAACGCCCCAAAGTAAACGATGAACAGATTGGTTCAAAAGCTCACCCTCTTAAAAATAACGACGTACTTGAAGTTGCGGGTGTTAAGATGACGTTCTTTTTTGAATAGGCATTAATTCAAATTCAATTTACTGTTACAGAATGACAGTTTATACCGACCTTGAAACGGTCTTTTCTATTGAATTTAAAAACCAGAAGCTTTACTACAGAGACGCAAAGAACACAGAGAAATTTTAATATTCAAGGGTGGCTCAAGCGAAACGGATCCACCATTATCACGAAGTCAGGTGGGTTCGCGTTGCTTGATTCACCCTACACAATATTTGTATTCTCTACTTCTCTTTCCTTAGATTTTTAATTCAACCCTGTTTTAAAATTTTAAAGCATGCCTACTGCACATCAACACCTTCACTCCAGTTTGTTTCAGGTAAAAATGCAGCCTCTTCTTTAAGCGCTGCTGCCTCTTCTACACGGCCTAGTACTTTAAAAATTTCACTTTTAAGCAAAAGTGCATCTTTATGATTCGGGTTTAGTGTAATAGCCTTATTAACATTTACCAGTGCATTTAAATCCTGGCCTGATAAATACTGAGCCATCGCCAAGTTGTGATAACCCTTCTGATAGCTTGAATCAAGCTTTATTGTTGCAGAAAAATGTTCAATAGCAGCCTGATACTCGTGCCTTCTTGCATAAATTACACCCAGGTCATCATGCGCTTCCGCATTTCCAGGGTCAAGTTTAACGGCTTTTGATAAATCTTTTTCTGCATTAGCAAAATCCTGCTTCCACATATAACGAACACCTCGTTTGGTATAAGCCAGGGAACTTTCAGGATTACGAGAAATAAATGTAGATAAATCGGCTATTCCATCATCAATTAATCCCTGTCGGGCTAATGCTAACCCCCTTCCAAAATAGGCTTCATCAGCATCGGCATCCAGCTCAATTGCTAATGTAAAATCTTCTACCGCATCAAAAAATTCATTTTTTTCGAAATAGGCATTTCCACGTTTAATGTAAAGCTGAGCATTATTCGAATCTTTATCAATTAGCTCATCAAATTTTTCTATAGAAATTTCATCCCTGGCAGAAACAGGCAACGCTAAAACTATTCCATTGAGAAACAGGAAAACTAATAATATCAATTTTCTAAGTATAGTATTATGTTTCATATTTAATCATTCTCCTAACTATTATTATTTTGTGCCCAACGATATGCACCACGTATATTCAATGTAAACCCGTTATTATAAGAATGCCCATTATTAACATTATCAACAAGCTCGATTTCAAACTTCAGAAATAATTCAGATATAGAAACAATTTGTAAATCAATATCACCTATCACCCTGCATCAATTCAAATGAAGCACGTGTTTTTTAAAAATTTTATAAATATTTTTTGAAAATTTCAAGTTAAAAATCCTTATATAGAAGTATCAATTCGAGAATAAGAGAATAATTTAGTAGCTTATCAGGCAGTATAATTTGCACGGCTACGCCAACACCTTCGACAGAATAAAAAACAAAGGCCACAACCATCTTATATTTTTCTTGATTTTTGACAGCTAAAATTTCGTATACAATGTGTTTACAAAGCTATGAATAGTTTCATCACAATATGTAAGGAACTTCATTTCACCTAAATGTTCTTCCTGACAATCTAATTCGCTCCATTTATATGTTAAGTCATTGCTGTCCCGTTAAAAGAAATTAGTTTATGTTTAAAGCGCATTGTTATGTGATTAACGAACGTTTCACTCTGATCGAGACATGAGTTGGGGGTGTTTGTCTAAGGCGCACCGTAAAACCCTCCCTGGTGGCTCGACACCCGCGTCCATGCGGGTGACGGTTTTAGACAAACACCCCCTCATGTCTCTAGTGGTTAACGGGACAGCAGTGCTGGGTTATAAATAAAAACCTCCACTAAATACTTAATAACATTAAGCCAGCTTTTTTTCCTCTTCCAGTGTTGGATAATCTGTATATCCTTTCTCATCACCGCCGTAAAATGTAGACTGATCCGGCTCATTTAACGCAGCACCCTGTGCAAAGCGCTCTGGTAAATCAGGATTAGCAATAAACAACTGGCCAAACGCCACCATATCTGCATTTCCCTGTTTTAAAGCCGCTTCGGCACTGACCTGGGTATAACCATTATTTGCCATATATAAACCCGAAAAACGCCGCTTAAGCTCAGCGTAATCCACGTTACTTTCGCCGCCTAACATATCACCTTCCAGCACATGTAAATAGGCCAGGTCATGCTTACTCAACATATCAACTACCGCATTAAATGTAGATTGGGGCTGAGAGTCACGAATATCATTAAACTGATTTTCAGGCGATATACGAACCCCAACACGATCAGGAGACCATGCCTTTTTAACAGCTGTTACCACCTCATCTAATAAGCGCATTCGATTTTCTACACTTCCTCCATAGATATCAGTTCGCTTGTTAGAATCATCACGTAAAAACTCATCCAGTAAGTAACCATTAGCGGAATGAATTTCCACACCATCAAAACCCGCCGCCTGTGCATTTTTCGTCGCATTAACATAATCCTCAATCAACCCCGGCATTTCCTCTAACTCAAGTGCATGTGGAGTGACAAAAGGCTGCATGCCATCATAGGTAATTGCATCGCCCTGCGGACAAATTGCTGAAGGTGCAACGGGTAGTGCATTGTCTGGCAACATAGATGGATGGGAAATACGCCCGACGTGCCATAGCTGTATAAAAATCAGGCCGTCTTTTGCATGTACTGCATCGGTGATTTTTTTCCAGCCGGCAATTTGTTCCGCAGAATGAATACCCGGCGTTGAGGGATAGCCCTGTGCGGAAGCTGAAATTTGACTCGCTTCAGTAATCAACAAACCCGCACTGACACGCTGTGTATAATAAAGCGTATTGAGATCTCCTGGCACATTGCCTTCACCCGCCCGATTTCGAGTAAGTGGAGCCATGACAAGGCGGTTAGACAGGTTCAGCTCACCCATTTTCAATGAAGTAAATAGCGGTGAATTAGAAGAGGTAACTGTAGACATATAAACTCCGTGTTATTTATTAGTTGCTGTTTTTAGTACAAATCAGCGGACAGTATAGTGAATAGATTATCTTTCAATAAGCATCAAAATAGCGTATATATGTTTCTATTTTGGAAACAATGGAAATTTTATGGATGTTGCCAGCCGATTAATATTATTTGCCGACGTGATTGATAGTGGTAACTTTAGTAAAGCTGCCAGCCTTCGCGAGGTAAACCGCTCAATGGTAAGCAAGCAAATTGCCCAACTTGAAGAACATCTGGGCGTCAGGCTACTCAACCGAACCACGCGCAGTCTTAGCCTCACTGATGCCGGCCATTCCATTTATCAGCATGCAAGTAATTTACGTAACCAACTGATGGAAACAGATGCACTGGTAGCATCTCTGCGCAAAGATATTAGAGGTGAGCTGCGTATTTCCAGCACTACACACTTCGGACATATGCATGTAATGCCCGTAATAAAAAAGCTGGTAGAAGATTACCCCGAACTAAAAATTGATTTAAGACTTGAAGATCGCTATGTAGATATAGTTGGTGAGCGCTATGATGTGGCAATACGAATCGTGTCGCCTGTGGATTCATCTTTAATAGCGCGCAAACTCACTAACAACAAACTGGTCATGGTCGCTTCTCCCGCCTACCTCAAGCAAAATGGCACACCCCAGAGCATAGACGATTTATCAGCTCACCAGTTTGTAGTTTACGCCGGAGATAAAGGTGTGTTGGATAACTGGGCATATTACGAAGGCTCAGAAATTAAAAACTATTCGGTCAATGTACATACTAAAGTTAATGATGGTTATGCCTTGATAAAATCAGCTCAAAATGGAATTGGCATAGGTTTAACCTTATTATCAGATTGTAACTCAGAACTTAAAAACGGCTCCTTAGTCCATGTGTTACCCAGGGTAAAATTTAAAGCCTATACTTCCACTTACCTTATGTATCCAAGCCGTAATCATATTCCAAAAAAAACACGTTTATTTATTGATCGCATGGCCGAATATGTTGCAAAGCAGGATTTCTATATTGCATAAACTATTAATTAAATGGTATTGAACTTGTCTAGCTCAAAGCGGGTCAGAGTTAATACCAGTAAATTAAGACATAACCTGTTGAAATATAGTGAGTTTTGAGTTCGTCTGCTCCCCTCTTTAGCAAAGAGGGGTTGGGGGAGATTTGGCTTTTAAGGCTGTATTTATAATATTCGCCAGTTTCAGTAATTTTAAATCCCCCTCATTCCCTTTTTCAAAGGGGGACGCCTACAAATATAAATCGATTTTAATCTGTAATATCAGGTATATAGCGCTTAACTTACTGACATTGGAGCCAGAGTAGTGTTTACTACACCCACGCCGATGATGCGGGTACTGAAATTAATAGCAAATTAAGGAACCTCTACATTGCAGCATTCTGGCATTAATTGCTGTAATGTAATTTTACTATTATGAATCACTGCTGTCCCGTTAACCACTACAGACATGAGTTGGGGATGCCTGTTTAAGACCGTCACCCGCATGGAAGCGGGTGCCGAGCCACCAGGGATGGTTTTACGGCATGTCTTAGACGGGTATCCTCAACTCATGTCTCGAACAGGGTGAAATAATCGTTAGTCAAACTACAGTGTGGTTTAACCATAAACTAATTTCTTTTAACGGGACAGCAATGATTATGAATAACAAAAAAATTATTATTGTTGAAGATAATCATGATATTTCAGACCTGGTCAAACTACACCTCAGTGATATTGGCATTAAAGTTGACACGTTCTACGATGGTGTTAGTGGCTGGACTAGTATCGAAAAAAATTGTTATGATTTAATCATTCTCGATATTATGTTACCCGGTTTAGATGGCCTTGAAATTTGTAAAAAAATTCGCAACACCAGCAAAACCTATACACCAATATTAATGTTAACTTCACGCTCATCTGAAATGGATCGTGTGCTTGGCCTGGAGTCAGGCGCAGATGACTACCTAACCAAACCATTCAGTTTGATGGAGATGGTTGCCCGGGTTAAAGCATTAATTCGCCGCCATGATGCAATGCTTAATAAACCTTTAGATACCGAAAAACTTCTATTCACCGACCTAAGCATTAACACTAAAACTCGTGAAGTCATTAAAGAACAAAAACAACTTGAATTAACCGCTAAAGAATTCGACCTGTTATTATATTTTGCTCAACACCCTGGACAGGTATTTGACCGCATGCAATTGCTGGATAAAGTATGGGGCTATGGCCATATTGGATATGAGCATACCGTAAATTCCCACATAAACCGTTTAAGAGGAAAACTGGAAACCGACCCACGCACGCCTAAATTTATTAAAACAGTTTGGGGTGTGGGGTACCAGTTTATTGCGACAGCCACTTAAAGGTATAGCCTATATGAAGCTGTCATTTATTCACACGTTGTATTTTAAACTGGCCGCAGGACTATGCATTATTCTCCTGGTCGTTGGCTTGTCATACACTATATTTGCAAGTTATATGCTGCAACAAATTACTCAATCCAGCTTACAGTTAATTAACCATGACCTTGCACAAAACCTGGTCAATGATCAGAAAATTGTGCATCAAGGTATTATTGATAAAAATGCTATGAAAAAGACTTTCATGCAGTATATGTCAATAAACCCAAGCATTGAAATTTACTACCTCGACCTACAGGGCAAAATACTCGCCTACTCCGCCGAACCAGGAAAGGTTAAACGTAACAGCGTTAACCTTAAACCCATAAAAAAACGTCTAAAGCAACCAGATTTATTGAATATCCTGGGAGATGACCCTCGCTCTCATGAAACAAAAAAGGCTTTTTCTGTTACCACAATTCCTAACATCAAAAACCCAAAAGGTTATTTATATGTTGTATTACAGGGTGAAGACATAACGCGCGCAATTAATACTCAGTCACAAAATGCGATTATATATTTAGGTGGTTTTGTTTTAGGGGGTAGTTTATTAACAGGTTTGTTAATTGGGCTATATCTATTCTATAAAATAAATCTAAGAATTAAAAAACTACAGGCCAATGTAGCTGATTTTGTGGGTAGCGACTTTTCATCAGAGCACACAACCGAACATAAAGAAACTGATCTAATATTATCAGATGAAATTAGTGAGTTAGAAAAACATATTTCACGCATGACATTACATATACACCAACAATGGTCAGCTTTAAAACAACAGGATAATTTACGCCGTGAAATGGTCGCCAATATATCCCACGACTTACGCACTCCTTTAGCTTCTATACAGGGATATCTTGAAACCCTGACCATTAAATACGACAGCCTGTCCAATAAAGACAGATTAAACTATTTATGCACTACTGCTAAACAGGCTAAAGGTCTGCAAACATTAATAGATGGATTATTTGAATTAGCAAAACTAGATGCACGTGAACACCAACCTGAAATGGAACACTTCCCTTTGCTAGAATTAGCATATGATGTTACAGCAAAATTTGAATTAAATGCTCAAAAAAAGAATATAAAACTAAAAATTAATTCCGATACCGAACACCCGGTTGTATTCGCAGACATTGGATTAATCGAACGTGTTTTAGACAACTTAATTAACAATGCCATTTATTACAGCAAAGCCAATAGCAATATAATCATTCATATTGCAGCACCTGAAGATGGAAGCTTAACTGTAAGAGTAATTGACTCCGGTCAGGGCATTCCACTTGAACAACAGGATTTGGTATTTGAACGTTTTCATCGGGCACATACACCAGAGCGTACTGATGGCCATGCAGGCTTAGGTTTATGTATAGTAAAAAAAATAATCGAACTACATAAACAGTCCATCTGGGTTGAGAGCACGCCTGACAAAGGATCTGTCTTTAATTTTACACTGGCAATTACCTAATGTATTTTTAAATACTTTTAATTGCTTCAATCAGTTCTGAAGTTTCAAAAGATATACTTAAAACAGACTTTACATTTTGTGACAATCCATTAAGTGTATCAACTCCATATCCTCAAGTTTAATTTACACGGCTTAAATCCAGGCAAAAAAACCAGCCGTTAATTTTGTTAATGCAACGGATACTATGTATAAAAACACAAGCAAAGCCGCAACCCAGGCCCCACTACGAAATGCCTTAGATCTACCCGGTTTAAGCGCTAAAAACCCCAGCCCAATATAAACCAGTAAGGCAACAATTTTAGCCTGTAACCACTGTTGATCTAAAACCGACAATTGTAATATATACAGCATAATTAATGCACTCGTTAACAGAGTAGCATCAATCACATGGGGAACGATCTTAACCCTTTTATTTTTCAATAAGCTGGAATCAGTTAACATCCAGACCCCTCGCAGAAAAAAACCGCAAAAAGATAATACAACACAGCTTATGTGTATAACTTTAATCCATTGCATTTAATTAATACCTGACATTTTATGAACAGGCACCGACACGCTTGACGATTTCATTGCTTTCGTTTTATTAAATTTATTCGTTTTATTAAATTTATTCGTTTTATTAAATTTAGTTGGGTAAAATAGCAAATACATAAAACACTCAATTTAAACAAGTAAATCTCGCATCTCCCGTTTTCTTACATCATCAACGAAACTCGCTTCGATACTATTTAGAACAAGCTGTTTTGCCTGATCTTCTGACATATTAAGCGATACAGCTAATGCAACAAAATTTTCTGTTATATAACCACCAAAATAAGCAGGGTCATCTGAATTAACCGTCACACAAACCCCCTGTTCTAACATCTCTAAAATATTATGCTCAGACATATCATCAAATACGCAAAGCTTTGTATTCGATAAAGGGCAAACGGTGAGGGGCATGCTACTACTTTTAAGCAGCGCCATAAGCCCAGGATCTTCAATCGCCCGAACACCATGATCAATACGGGATACTTTTAAATCATTAATAGCAGTCCAGATATATTCAGCCGGCCCCTCCTCCCCCGCATGAGCAACTGTTAACAACCCCATATCGCGCGCCTTGGCAAATACTCGACTAAATTTTTCCGGAGGATGCCCCTGCTCAGAACTATCTAAACCCACTGCAACTATCTGCTTAAAAAACGGTGCTGCCTGTTGTAAGGCTTCAAATGCTGCCTCTTCAGTAAGATGGCGCAGAAAACACATAATCAACTGACTGGAAATACCTAATTGATCCTGCGCATCGTTTAATGCACGTGTGATACCATTAATCACCGTTTCAAATGCCACACCCCGATCTGTATGAGTTTGAGGATCAAAAAATGGTTCCACATGTACTACGTTTTGTTGTTTACACTTTGTAAGATAGGCCCAGGTTAAATCATAAAAATCCGCTTCCTTTTGCAACACATTAGCACCCTGATAGTAAATATCTAAAAAATCCTGTAAATTACTAAACTCATAGGCACTACGAATTTGTTCGACTGAGTCAAAAGGTAAATCAATATTATTTCTTTTTGCCAGCTCAAACATTAACTCCGGTTCCAGACTGCCTTCCAGATGCAAGTGGAGCTCTATTTTCGGTAATTTGTTTAGCCACTCGGTAGATGCTGTAGGCACGTTTAACTCCAAAATTAATTTACTTTACTGTTTTCAGGACAAAAAACGTTCCTATGGGGCAAGATAAATTTACTAGACTCAAAAGTATACAGGAATGTCAGATAAATTAGTTACGTAGGGTGGATCAAGCGAAGCGGATCTACTGTTTAATTAATTAGACACCTCAGCGTTCTCAATGCCTTGTAAAAACCTTATTATGTTAAGAACAATCAATTCAATGAATCAATACACCATTCCAAACACATCGGGCTTTAACTGACCACTTAGCTTTAAAAATTTTAGCCTGGACAAAACCAGCTCCTGTTTCATTTTTAATAAGTCCAGCTGTGTTTTTTCATGATCATTTTGCACCTGTAAAAATTCAGCAAAAGTTTTCCTGCCGGTTTTAACCCCCTCATCAAAAGCCTGGATAACCAACTTTGCAGATTTAAGTGCATTATTTAACGCGGATATTCTGAATTGTGATTCCTGTAATGTTGACCAAACTTTACTGGTTTCATTATCCAGTTTTTCAATAACTCGAATATACTCCTCATAGGCGATATTCTTGGCAGCTTCTGCACTGCTCACCCTGGCATGGGTGCCTCCACCTGAAAAAATGGGCACAGTCAGTTGCAGCATAACTGAAGCTTCCGATTGAACACGACCACCAAGGTTACCTCCCGCCTCATCACTATCTTTATATTCGGCAATAATATCCAGGGAAGGAAAATGCTGACTCCACTCAGACTTAACCAGTTGCAGTGCTGCAGTATAATTTTCTCGCGCCGCCTGTACTTCAGAGTTAGAAGCATGAACCAGTTTAAACCAGTCCTCCAGGCTTTTATCTTTATCTATAGATATCATGCGCTCATCTATGAGCTGCAAAACTTCGGCGCTTTTTCCTATCAGGCTGTATAATTCATTTTTTGCTGCAGTCTCTGCATTTTCAGCCTGTAAGGTGTCAGCATAACTTAAATCCAGTTTGGCTTTCGCTTTTAGATAATCAGCCTGAATAGATGAGTCAAGTTCATAACGGTTCTGCAAATCTTCCAGCATTTGCCTGGCCAACGACTGATCCAGTTTAACGCGTTTTACCTCTGCCCTGGCAATAATGACCGCACTGTACACTTCAACCGTTTTTAAAATGAGTGCCTGTTTAGCCTGGAATATTTCCGCCAATGACTTTCGCACCAGTGCCTGCTTCTGGTTCAGTAAGGCCCATTTTCCATACTCAAAAACCGATTGAGTCAGTTTAATACTCATTTCATTGGATTTAAATTCCTGCTCACCCAACTCATATACATCACTGGTACTTTTTTTTACATTTAAACGATTACGAGATTTGCTCGCAGAAGCGCTCAGTTGAGGTAATAACGATGACCTGGCCAATGCCTCATCCGCATCCGCCTGTTCCGACTTGTAGCGCGCCTGTTTATATTCTGAATCTTCAATAAAAGCCAGCGCTAATGCCTCCTGAATAGTTAAGGCATAAAGCGGTTTTAACGGTAGGCAGATTACACAAAATAAAAACCATCTCACTTATTTGTTCCCTTATATTTAACAACCCTTGACTCACCCTCAGGAGTTATTTGCAGACTTTTAAATTCATAATCGGCAAGTGTGGTATTTTGTAATTCTTTTATAATTTCTTCCGCACCACCAAAGGGTGCGACAAGATCAATCAACCACGGTTGGGGACCACTTCTCCATTCACCAAGTTTGAGTTTTGACATTCCCTGTTCAAGTCGTTTCTCTACTTCAGGTGAAACAAAAGCCCAAAAAGCAGCCGCAACTGGCTTACCCTCATTATGAAAAATTCGAAACTGACCTTCCGATATGGGTTGCATAATTAACCACTCAAGATCACCCAGAAAAAAATTATGTCGATGTCGCTTTGACTGTGTCATTAACCATACCGCTTCACCCAGCACAGCGCCTACAGTTATGGTTTTTTTCCGGTCCTGTTTAGTGTTCTCACTCATAAGTCTTTCCATTATTTGTCATTTCTTTAAATTTAAAAAACCCGTAGGGTGGATCAAGCGAAGCGGGTCCACCTGTTTTTCTAACGGGGCGACTGAAAAAAAGACGCTTTATTCAAGACACGCCGTTAATACATCCATGTAGGCTCGACATCCGCATCCCTGCGGCTGACGGTCTTGAATAAAACGTCTTCTTTTCTTCCCATTTGGGAGCAATTCTGGTGGATCCGCTTCGCTTGATCCACCCTACCTCATTATTTCAATGAGAAAAAAATTACATATTTTTATTAAATATTAAACCACGTCAATAAGGCATGCCAGGGGTTTTAGGCTACCGCCATAAAAAAAGTTTGTCATCCCCGAATGACGAGGTCTTTGTTACTTTTTTATGACCCCATATCGAAACGTGGTTTTTATTTTATCGTTCTCGTAACGTTTCATCCCGATAACGTAACACCGGATTCAATACATACTCAATTAAGCGTCTTTCTCCAACATGAATATCCACCGTCATTGTCATACCCGGCACTAGTTTCGCCTGCCGACTTCCCACCTCAATGGTATCCCTCTCCAGCTCCACCAGTGCCATATAAACCGCACCTAACTTTTCATCTTCTGTTGTATCCTGGGCCAGGTGTTTAATCACCCCTGGAATGGCTCCATACTTTGTAAAATTAAACGTATCCACTTTTACATTCACTTGCTGCCCCTTATGAACAAAACCAATATCCTTATTCAACACCCTGGCTTCAATTTCCAGGGGAACATTTTCCGGCACAATTTGCATTAAGGTTTCAGCGGCTTGCACTACACCACCTGAAGTATTTATCGACATATCTTTAACAACTCCGGCAACCGGGGCCTTAAGTTCATATTGATCTATTAATACATTTGAGCGAACGAGTTCTTCCTGTGCATTTCCGAATAACTGTTCCACTTCCACCAACTCTAATGAAAGCTCATTAACAAAACGTTCCGTATGCGCATTGACTTCATTCTTCACCTGGGACAGTTCCGCCTCAGCTTCTCGACGCTCCTGTTTCAGTACTGCCAAAGAGCTTTCTCGCTCTACCAGTGCCTCCCTTGACGCTTCCAGTTCATTAAGCGTAATGCCGCCTTTTTTATGTAAACGTAAATTTCGCTGATAACTTTTTTGACTAAAGGGAATTAGTTTTTTAAGACGTTCAATATTCGCACCAATGCGACTTAATGATGCACTCCGACTTTCATATTTATTATTTATCGAGCTTAACTCTGAACTATACATAGCCCAACTATCCAGCATGACGCGGTTTTCTAAAATTTGTTCTGCATTTTCTGGCACTTCATCAAACTTGGGATTAACCGCCAACTGAGCTGCACTCAGCAAGGCTTCTATTCGTAGTTTTTTAGCCTGCATCTGTTTGACTCTTGCAGCCGCATCCCGGTGCTCCGAATCCAGTTGTTTTTTATCCAGTTTAACCAGTAACTGCCCCTTATTGACATGTGCGCCCTCCTTCACATAAATCGCATCAACAATCGCCAGTTGAGGCGCCTGTATTAACTGTATTCGACTACTGGGAATCGATTTACCCTGAGCAGTGGATACGATGTCAATTTTTGAAAAACTGGCCCAGGCAATCACAACTAGAAATAACAACAGAAAACTGATAATTAAAAACTGTGAAGTCACCGGCAAGGGGGCTTTGGTTATCGCATCGACCCCACGTAAATAAGCCGCTTCTTCATTTTTAAATTCGCTATGTTGAAGATAGCCAAAAATTTTTTTTACTACAACCATTATTTACTTTCTCTCACTCCTGTCCCATTAAATTAAAAACATTGTCATTCCCGAATACTTGTATCGGGAATGACGGTTTAAATTTTTATTCACTTTATTTTATACTCTAATTTTTATATTATTGAAAAATAGAATTAAAATTAAAAAGAAATAAGATAAGCCAGGATATTGTGTCATAACCAGTTACTTAACAGAACAATAATAATTTTCTCTAATATCCAGTTTAATTAAACCGACTCTATTCTAAAAACTTCACATCATGCTGCGGAATCACGAACCGCCTGTGACTGTAATTTATATAACTGGGCAAAACGGCCATCATCCTGAAGCAATTCTTTAATAGGTTTAAATTCAACTATCCTGCCGTGTTCAAGTGTCATCACACGATCAGCTAAGGCCAGGGTCGACAAACGATGCGCTGTTACAAACACCGTGCGACCTTTAACGATATGCTGCATATTGTTTTGAATAATTTTCTCTGCTTCAGAATCCAGCGATGACGTTGCTTCATCAAAAATTAACAGACGCGGGTTGGTTACCAAAGCGCGTGCCAGGGCAATGCGTTGCCGTTGCCCCATGGAAAGCATAACGCCCCTTTCCCCTACCAAAGTATTATAGGCTTCGGGCAGGGCACGAATAAAATCATCGGCCCCGGCCAAACGGGAGGCCGCTTCAATTTTTTCCAGACTCATACCCGGCTCAGCAATTGCAATATTGTCCCGGATGCTCCGGTTAAGCAAAATATTTTCCTGGCTCACCACACCCATCTGGTGCCTTAACCAGGTAGGGTCAATTTGTCCAATATTAATTCCATCGACGAGAATTCGCCCCTGTTGAGGAAGGTACAAACGTTGCAGCAACCGTATCAAGGTGCTTTTACCGGAACCGGAAACACCGGTAATGCCAATTACCTCACCGGGCTTAATATGAAAATCGAGATTCTCTACCACGCGATGCTCACCATCATAAGCAAAGCTGACATTTTCAAACTTCACATCACCTTTAATATTGGGTAAACCTTTTGCCGGGTTGGGTTCATCACATTCGGTTTGAGTATCAAAAATTTCTTTAATTCGCTGAACAGAAATCTGTGACTGTTGTATGTGTTGAAATAACTGGGCTATGCGCATCGCCGGTGCCAGTACCCGACTAATCATCATATTAAAACCAATTAATTGTCCCGGTGTCATATCCCCCTGGAGCACGGCCCTGGCACCCAACCATAGCGCGAGTGCCACGGTTACTTTATTAATAAAGCCGGCGGCCTGTCCGAGAAACTGATTAAGCTGTTCGGTTTCAATCGAAGTGTGACTATTTTTTACAACCTGCTCTTCCCATTGTTTTTGAATCTGGGGTTCAACCGACATGGATTTAATCATTTCAACACTCGACACACCTTCCACCAGAAATGACTGATTATCGGAACTGGTCTGGGCTTTTTCACGAATATGTTTTCGAATTCGCCCGCCCATCACCGCGTATAAAACCAGCAATGCGATAACCGCTGCCACCACAACAAAGGTTAACAAAGGACTAAACCAGTACATCACCACAATAAACACCGCGGTAAACGGAAAATCGATAACCGCGGTAACAGCCGGCCCGGAGAAAAAGTTTCTAACCACTTCCAGCTCTTTCACCCGACTCACCGTATCACCGGTTTTACGACTGGAGAAAAAACCCATCGGCAATCGCATAAGATGCCTGAACAAACGCACCATTAATTCCGCATCGATACGATTAGTTAAATTCCCTAAAACATGGCTGCGTAAACTACCAATAATAAAATCAAATATCGCCATCGCCGCCAGGCCCATTATCAATACATCCAGTGTGCTGTAGCCACTGGTGGTTAACACCTTATCAATAATGATCATGGTGAATAAGGGGGTGATTAAGGCGAATATTTGAATTAACAGGGAAGCCACCAGCACATTTCTAAAGGCGGCACGATATTGATTCAGCGCAGGCCAGAACCAGTGCAAACCAAAATCAAATCGCGCCTGTCTGCTTGATGTTTTTACCAGAATCACATTACCCTGCCAGGCATTATTAAAAACATCTATCGGCATAGATTCTGTTTGACCTTTTTCCGGATTATGAATAATGACCTGGCCATTATTTATTTGCGATATCGCAACGAAATATCCATTTTTCATGACTGCAATTAATGGCGTAGGTAATTTTTCCAAACGGCTGATATCTGTCTGTATATATTCACCCTGGCCATTACACAATTCAATGGCATGAATAATATCACTGGCGTTAAAACGGTCTACCACCCCTGAGTTACGTTTAAGCTCATTAGCCTTAACAGAAATATCCAGCAGGTTAAGTACAATGGTTAATGCAACTAATCCCGTATCAATTTCCGTTTTAGTCTCGGGCTTGTCACCAGGCTTATCATTTTCTGTTGTTTCCATTTTTTTATGCTTCCTGAAAAACACGATTGTTTTAAATTATTTTACATTTAGTTTGATGGCCGATTTTATAAAAACCAATCACATTCCACATCACTTCTTTTAAATTGCCCTTCCTGTGAAGGAAAAGGACTATTCAAAAACAATTATATTTGTCATTCCCGATAGAAGCATTCGGGGATGACAGTTTAAATAGTTATTTGAATTTATAAATAACATTTATAACTTCTTCACTTATAATTTAACGAATTATTTAATTTCTCTACCACTCATTCTCTGTATCTGTATTCCCTCGCAGGTATGCCGGAGTAATAAAAACTACACCACTTCATCAAACACAGTCTCTTCAATAAACACATCAGCCTGCACCACATCAGCCACAGCAAAATCTGCCTCTTCATCCGCAGCCACCATGGAAGAAATCTGTGCCAGCTCATCGATTACCTGACGTATTGGGTCCTGTTCAAGTGCCAAAGCATCTTCACTCGTGGCATTTTCATTGGTCACACCTTCATCGGCAACATTTTCACCATTCACAACTGCCAACAAGCCATCAATGATTTGTGATTCAGAACCACTATCCTGGTTTAAAAAGGCCAGGTCATTTTCAAGTTGTGTGTCGGATAAGTTTTCAACTCGACTCTCGGTTTCATACAACAAACCAATATCCGCAAAGGTAGCAAAACGGCCGTCGTCAAACTCTACCTGACCTTCACCAAACACATGTACATCCCCTTCATAACGTTCCACATTATCACTTTGTAAATGAATGCCCCGCACACCTAGCTCATCCATCGCGAACATTTCATTTTCTTCGCTAATGCCGTTTTGATTAAGATCCTGCCAGATACCAAATTGATTCCACAGGCTGTCACTGGCATTAAAAATGCCATCCTGGTTATCATCAAAAAACAGGGCCAGGCCATCAAGGTCAGTGACCGCATCGGCATGGAACTGGGATAAATTTAATTCGGAGAAACCGTTAACAATGCCATCGTTATTCTGGTCGAAATAGAGCAGGCCGTCATCGGCAGCAACCCAGGCAGTGCGGTCGGCTATGCCGTCGTTGTTGCCGTCTAACCATACGTTTGAATTAGACATGCTGAGGTACTCCAGACCGTCGTTGTCCAGGTCGATGGCGATGGGAGTTTGTCCACCACCACGAGTAAAAGAAAATGAATCTTCCCCAGTATAGGCATAAGTAGTATCCAATCTCGCTCTTATCCAGGCCCCTCCATCATCCGTGCCCTGTATAACAAAATAAGCTTGATCAGCAGTAGATAATCTGTAAAAAGAGAACTGGCCAGTTTCCGAATTTATTGAAGCATTCGTGAAATCATGTTCGACAATACTAAACGAAAATTCACTTGAATCAACATCAGTTAAAGTCATTCTGCCATTGGTAATGCTTATACTATATTCAGTAGCCTCTAAGGTATCATTATAACTTTCACTCCTGTTATAGGTGAGAGACAGCCCATCAGCAGGAATCTCGGGCGAATCATTTACCGGATTAATACGCAAATTATAATCAGAGCTGGCACTCCCCCCCCTTCCATCTGATACCGTAAATGTTCCTGTGCTGTATTCTCCTTCATTATTAAACTGGTTCAATTCGCTATGTAATATAATCTGGTTAGTTTCTGAATCTATATGTGCAGGCGCAGTCGCGGCTATATTCATCTCTTCAAGATATAAAGCATCTCCATCATAGTCAGCAAAAAGACTTAATAAACTTGAATTTGTTCTATTATAGTAGGCTGAATAATCTTCATCTAAAACTATATTATGAACTGCATCATTAATTAGGTAAGGCGCATTATTCCTGCCATCCAGATAGACCGAATAATAATCGTCTGGATTATCCGGGTTATAAAATTGAATTTCATTAATACCTGTCAATGAGTCAGTTCCATTAGCACCGCCATCGCGCTGGGTTACTCTTGCATTGTACCGACCATTAACCATTCCACGATCAATATCAACAAGATAATCACTATGCGCTCCTTCAAACCGAGCGATGTTATAACTACTTAATCCACCTTCTAATCGGTCATTTCCTCCAGCTCCTTCTAATATATTGTCTGTATAGCTTCCATACAAATAGTCACCATATCTAGAGCCAATAATACCTTCTACATTAGAAAAAGAATCCCCACTTGCATAACCACCATCACTCGAACTATTCGGGTTAAGTCGAACAACCACTCTGGAAGATGAATTTTCATAGGAAACAATATCTACCCCACCTCCACCATCAATGTTATTTCTCGCGGCACCCGCCAAAATAATATCGTTACCGCCACCACTGTTTATATTTTCAATCCCCATTTCCTGAAGGTTGGTAAAAACACTACCATTGTCAGAGATATTAAGCGTGTCAATACCAGTTCCACCTTTTACGCTCCCATAACCAAAAAGAAAATCAGCACTGTCAGCTACAATTACATCATTCCCTCCCCCTGCATCAAAGATGTCATAACCGGCACCTCCTATCAGGGTGTCTGCACCAGAACCGGAACGCAATGTGTCATTGCCACCAGCACCCTGTATCTCCACATCATTGTTACCAGAAAGAGCTAATACATCATTTCCTGACCCCCCAATAATCTGCTCAATACCTGTGAAGACTGTTCCCAAAGTAATAGCTGAGCTACCTTGAGCCCGTGCAATATCATAGCCAGCCCCCCCACTTACAGCCGTGTCTGCTGCATCGTAATTTAAAAAATCATCACCATCCTGCCCGTATAAACGATCTGCACCGGCACCACCAATCAGCGTATCGCCACCTCCGCCGCCATATAAACTATCCGCACCCTCACCACCATCTAGCCTGTCATCCTGAGCAAAATCATCTGGGTCAGGAATCAGGGTAGTGAATGTTGTAGGAAAGGATGTATTCGTCGAATTAACGCCTGTGTCCGGATCAGTATCAATCACCGTAACCGTGCTAGACAGGGTCATTTCTGCCCCCAGCAATGGGTTGTCTGCCATTGGCATAATTAACCATGCGGAACCTCTACCCCTTTCAAGATCGGCTGCATCCACAACCCAGGTGCCTGGTCTCACATTAGGACCAACGGGCAACAGATCACCATAGTAAAAATACGCATTTTCAGGAACATCATATACGGTAACAAACCAGGTTTCTGAGCCATCGTTGTCATTTAGCCTGGGCCTGAGAGACAGACGAACCCTGACCTGCTCATTGGGGGAGAACCTGTCACCATAAATGACATCATCACCCCTGCCACCATTAATCCGATTCCAGCTTCCACCATATACTTCATCGGCGTAGGGAGTCGTCCGAGGTTGTCTCATGTATTCACCATAAGGCCTTACATTCCCAACCGGGCTAAACACTGAGGGCGTATAAGCATAGGCATAAACTTCAACCGGTAACGGTTGCGACAGTTCAGTACTGGCCGTACTGTTATTTTCAACCTCTACACTATAAGCGGTAATATTCAGTTCAAAGTCACTGCTACTTCCCCCTGGAGGTCTAATCTGTAGGCCTTCGATTTCAGCCTGTTCTATTCGCCAGCTGCCATCGGCTTGCAGGTGTGTTGCAGTTTGTAAAAACCCGGCTTGAGAAACAAAATAAGACCCGGCAGGCACCCCGTTAATAATGATGTAATTGTCTTCTGAACCATCATTGTCGGTAAAACTAGCTGAAATATTCAGCGATATATATTGATTCTCGTACCCGGCGGCTGAGGTTGCGGATAACTCAGGGGCATCTGCCAGTGCATTTACGGTAACCGGTAATTCCAACAGGGTACCCGCCATATGACCATTTTCCGCTTCCACACTAAACGAGGTCACATTCAAAACAAAATCATCCGCATTATTAGCTGCGGGGGCTATCGTCAAACCCGCCAGTTCACCCGGCTGCAAACGCCAGCTACCATCAGCCTGTAAAATTCCGGCTGAAAGCAGCGCACCCGGTGGTACATTTTCAATAAGTATATGGCTCAGACTTTCAGAACCGTCCAGGTCAAGCAGGCTTGTTTCAATTCGTAAATCAATAATTGAGTCTTCATCACCCACCGCTTCGAATGCGGTAAGTAACGGCGCATCGGCCACCGCATTAATAGTAACTGGCAATTCAAGGGTGGAGCTGAGGCTGTCACCGGTTTCATTTTCAGTGCTGAAAGCGGTCACGGTTAAACTAAAATCTTCACTACTATTTGCCGGAACAGTCAGGCTTAAACCCGCAAGCTCACTTGCCTGTAAGGTCCAGCTACCATCCGCCTGTAAAAGCCCCGCAGACAATGTCACACCCTCGGGTACGCCACTTATGCTGATATCCCCCAGAGTTTCCGAACCATCCTGGTCTATAAGTCGTGCCTCTATGTTCAATGCAATGGCGGTGTCTTCATCACCCACCGCACCCCGAGCTATAAGCGCTGGCCCATCAACGACCGCCTGCACGCTCACCGGTAATAACAATGTACTACTGGCGGTATCCCCATTCTCCGACTCAAGACTATATGCGGTTACCCTGAGGCTAAAATCATCACTGTTATTTAATGGTGGGGTAATTAATAAACCGCTTAATTCAGCCGCCTGTAAACGCCAGCTGCCATCGGCTTGCTGAACACCCTCGGAAAGCTCGGCACCCGATGGCACATTTTCTATCAAAATAGATAAGCTCTCGGAGCCATCCTGGTCTAGCAGGACAGTTTCAATTTGCAGGGCAATGGGAGTGTCTTCTTCACCGGCAGCGGCATAGGCCACCAGCGAGGGCGCGTCCGCTACTGCATTCACTGTCACCGGGAGTTCTATGCTGGTGCTGGCCTGGTCGCCATTTTCTGCTTCTTCACTATAAGCGGTAATGCTTAATGAAAAATCATCGCTATTATTACTGGCAGGTGTCACGGTTAAACCGGCTAACTCTGTTGGCTGCAAACGCCAGCTACCATCAGCTTGCAGGTTCCCTGCTGAAAGCTCGGCACCAGCGGGTACCCCTTGAATACTTACATAAGCTATCTGTTCAGAACCATCATCATCCACCAGCGCTGCAGAAATATTAAGTGCAATGGGGCTGTCTTCATCACCATTTGCGGGCGTCACTTGCAGTAACGGTGCATCCGCTACGGCATTGACCTGAACCGCCAGCTCAAGTGTGCTGCTTGCCACATTGCCATTCGTCTCTTCTACACTGAAAGCAGTGACACGCAGATTAAAATCATCACTGTTATTCAAAGACGGCGTAATTGTTAAATTTGCTAAATCGGCAGGCAGTAATCGCCAGCTACCATCTGCCTGTTGAGTACCCGCAGATAAGATCGCCCCCTCGGGCACATTCTCAATTAGCAGGGTCTGGCTCTCAGAGCCATCCGCATCAAACGCGACGGTTGTTATTTGCAGGGCTATCGCACTGTCTTCATCGCCCCTCGCCGCCTGCACACTGAGAACCGGGGCATCGGCCAGGGCGTTAATCTGCACCGGCAAATCCAGGGTGGTACTGGCCTGGTCGCCATTTTCATTTTCCTGGCTGTAGGCGGTGATATTTAAAATAAAATCGGTGCTGCTATTTTGCGGGGGGACCAGGCCCAGGCCTTCAAGCTGGCTCGCGCTTAAGCGCCAGCTACCGTCCGCCTGTTGATCCCCCGCAGATAAGCGGCTTCCCAGGGGCATGCCATTGATAACAACATAGTTTATTTCCGAGCCATCCGTATCGATAAGACTACTGTTAATCTGTAATGCGATGGCCGTGTCTTCATCGCCCCGGGCATCGAGCACGCTTAACAAAGGCGCATCGGCCACCGCATTAAGCACGACTGGCAGGTCTAATGAGGTGCTGGCGGTATGACCATTTTCAGTTTCAACATTGTAGGCCGTGACCCTTAAAGTAAAATCCATACCACTATTGAGGGCGGGTGTGAGGCTTAAATTCTCCAGCTCGCCGGGTTGTAAAACCCAAAGGCCATTGGTCTGTTCCACGCCCGCAGATAAAATAGCACCCTCTGGCACACCCTCAATTTCGACCCTTAATTCTTCCGAGTCATCCTCTTCAATACTTTGCGCGGAAATGCTTAACTGAATAACCGAGTCCTCATCACCCTGGGCGGTTTGCACCGAAAGTAAGGGCGTGCCGGCTACCGCATTCACCTGCACCGGCAGGCTTAGCACACTGCTGGCAACCTCCCCATTGCTGCTTTCTTCTGCATAGGCGGTGACGGTTAACACAAAGTTTTCATCACTCAAAGGTGGCGGTGTAATGCTTAAACCTGCAAGCTGTGGGGTTGTAAGTAACCAGCTACCATCTGGCTGCGGTAGACCTGAAGATAACTGCGCCTGTGCTGGCACGCCGCTGATAAGCAGTGTCAGGTTCTCTGAACCATCCGTATCCAGCAAGCTGGCGTTTATGCTCAGGGCAATGTCACTGTCTTCATCACCCAGTGCGGTTTGCACACTCAACTGTGGCGTGTCGGCCAGGGCATAAATGCTCACCGGCAGTTCAAGGCTTTCACTGCTGGCAATGCTGCCGTTTGCGGTTTCCAGGCTGTAGGCGGTAACCTGTAAAACAAAATCATTGTCACTGTGCTCCGCCGGGGTCAGCGTTAAACCGGCCAGTTCATCCGTCGCCAATCGCCAGAGACCATTACCCTGATCAACACCCGCAGACAATTGAGCGCCCATGGGTACACCGGTGATTAAAACAAAGGCGGTTTCCGAGCCATCTAAATCCTCAAGTCGGGTTTGAATAGACAGGCTAATCGCCTGGTCTTCATTACCCGCCGCTGCCTGCACTTGCAACTGGGGTGCATCGGCAACACCGTTGATGCTCACGGGTAATTCCAGTGTGCTGCTGGCGATATCCCCGTTGCTGGTTTCTTCGCTATAAGCGGTGATGGTGAGCTTAAAGTCTTCATCACTGTAGGGTGGCGGTGTGAGATTTAAGCCCGGCAGGTCTTCGGACTGTAATCGCCAACGGCCATTCGCCTGTTGTATGCCTGCTGAAAGGTAGCCACCAGTAGGCAGGTTTTCTATTATCAGGTAGCGGGTTTCTGAACCATCCTGGTCGGGAAAATAGCTGTTTATATACAGGGCGATGTTGCTGTTTTCATCACCAAAAGCCGCTTGTGCGGTCAGCTCGGGGGTATCCGCCTGGGCATTCAGTTCGACATTAATGAGTTGCTGTGTACTAAGTTCGCGCCTGTCTTCACCAACAACGGTAACGCTAATCGTCAGGTTAAAGTTTTCATCGCTGTTAGTGGCGGGTGTAAAAATTAGGCCTGTTAATTCATCTTCATTCAGTTGCCAACGTCCGTTACCGAGGTCCTGTCCGGCAGAAAGCTGGCTACCACTGGGCAGGCCACTGAGGGTGATAAGGGTATTTAAAACCCGACCACTGCCAACCAGATTAATGGATATGGGTAAGGCACTGGGGCTGTCTTCAGTTAGCTGAAAACTTGCCGGTGCAATTATCTGTGGGGTGACGTTTAATGCCAGGGGGTCACCGGTGCCAATATCACTAATGACGACCGGGTCCTGTTGTATTTCGAGTCGGCCATCTTCTGACGCGGGCTGCCCTGCTTCCTCAACTACGACCTGGCCGATAATGGGCTCGGCTGTGTTGGTATTAAGCGTGGGTGTTTGTTCACTCGTATTAGTAAGCTGCCCCCTTACACTATAAATCAGGGTATCGTTTAGCGCATTATCTGTACTGGTTATAGCCGAAGAATTCGTGTCAGCTTGCTCACCCGTCAGGTTTATCGCCTGGCCAATAATCTGTGTTGTGGATTCGTTTATAATTGTTGGCTGAGGTTCAGTCCGGCTTACCCCGGTAATAATTTGAGGTGTAAACGTCTGCTGAGGGTCTTCTTTGGGTGTGGGACTGATGAGCAAATTGCCGTTGGCATCCATCTCACTTGCCTGGGTGCTGCCGGAAATGGCAACGCCATAGGCCGCGGCGGCCGCCATGATTTGCGCCTGGCTGGGCACAAACCCCCGGTAGGGGCTGGCTTCTTCTTCGGCTTCATCCTGTGGGTTTAATGCGCGAATAAGTTGCTCTACATTGACATAGCCATCGGCAAATTGCAGCTGCTCTACGTTACTGAGGTAATCGGTATTGCCTTCTTTATCCGTCACCCATAATCCATCGTTAAATTCAAACTGGTACTGGTTAAATGCGTCAGTATAAATAGCGGTGTCTGAGCCTTCACCGCCATCTATCAGGTCGGCTCCCTCTCCTCCCTGTAAAATATCATTTCCCCTGTTTCCCAATACCAGGTCGTTATCGGCACCACCGACTATGATATCCTGACCTGTTCCGCCTAAAAGTACGTCGTTGTTCTGGCTTCCATAGAGGCTATCATTTCCCTGGTCACCGACGGCCCGGTTGTTTTCACCTTGCAATTGAATCGTGTCATTGCCCAAACCACCTATCAGGTTATTATAGCCTTCACCGGATACCAGCAGGTCATCGCCCTGGCCACCCAACAACACGTCATCTCCACGGCCTCCCGATATTTGGTCATCACCGGCCAAACCCCTTAGTTGATTATCACTGCCATCCCCGACCAGGACATCATTAAACTGGCTGCCTATGAGGTTTTCAAATCCTTCAAGAGTGTCACCTTCAGCATCGCCGCCAAAGCCCTGTCCCTGTAACAGGTCGATACTAACGCCGGATTCGGACTGGCTGTAATCGATCTGGTCGTTTTCAGTAGCACCTATTAAGGTATCGGCACCGGCGCTGCTGCTTATTACATTATATGTTTCGTTTGTGACCTGGGTGTCATTGGCGTCGCTACCAAGCAGGGTGTATTCATTGCCAATTTGCAGGGCCATGGCTTGTGCTATGTTAACGGGGCCAACATTGTTGTAGACGTTATATTGTTCTATCAAGCTATGCAGGTTGGCACGGCTGCCATCGGGGAAGTTGAGCTGGGCATTGGGGTGGTTTTGCCAGTCGGTGACCTGGAGTCGGGTAGTTTGCCCCAGGTTGTTTTCTACGCTCAGGGTGAGTTCGCCCTGGCTTATTTCAAGGTTGAGGTCGGTTAGGAAGTAGCCATTGAAGTTGACACCCTGCTCGTCCATGAGGGTTTGCAGGTAGTTGTTTTGTTCGCGCTCATTGGCCTGCATCAGGCTGCTGGCGTCGAGGCGGTTGACGGCTTGTTCTATGTTGTTGATGAGGTCGCGGGGGATGCCGTTTAGTTTGTCTTCTTCAAGAGGTGTTTCTGTGTTTTGGCTTGTGTCTGTTTTTGCTTCTGTGTCTACATTAAGTTGTTCTTTTGTATTGGGTTCTAGTGTGGTTTCTGCTGCGGGTAGTGCATTATTTTGCGCAATGAGGTCTTGCCAGGCTTCGGGGTTTTCTTGGTACTGGCTGTAGAGTTGGGCGTCACTGATGTCGTTGTTGAGTTCTTCCAGTGTGCTGGCATCTGAGTTTAACAGGGCGCGTTTTATCCAGGTGTCGCCGCCTTCAAGTTGCCAGTTGTTAATTTGTTGGTCTATGGCGTTAAATAACAGGGTGTTTATTTGCGTTTGTGAGTCGGGTATTTGGTATGCTTCTTCTGTTTCAATTTGTGCGCGGAGTTCTCTGCGTTGTTCACTGAGGGCACTGTTCAGTATTTGTTCTTCAGTATATTCATCATCGGCTTCTTCCTGCGCCTGGGCTATGCTTCTTAGTAGCGCTGGCATTTGTGCTTCCAGACGCACTTCAATTTCTGCCTGTATTTTTTCTTCATCGGGCACAAGTCGGTAGATCTCTTCATTTAGATAAAGGTTCTCGCCATCGAAGCGGATATTGATTGTCTCTAACGCCTGTGGATTGATGATGTCTACACCGGTGAGGTCCAGGTATTGGTTGAGGGTATTTTCCAGGTTGCCTTCCAGCCCCCACATAAAATCTAACAGGCTACCTGGATCGACTTTGAAGTTGCTGACTTCATATTGCTCTCCATTATAAGTGAGACTGAATAGCCCGGTGGGTGGGGGCGGTGGGGGTGGTGGATCACTGGCAAACAGGTCACCAATAACACCACCGACCAGTGAGCCAATGAAGGCACCCGGTGGCCCCCACATGGAGCCTATGGCTCCACCTATTGCACTGCCGATTTGTCCTTCTTCGGTCTGGGCTATTTCCAGCTCATTCATCAGCACCTGGGCCGCGACGCCGTAGCCAACGGAGCTGACGCTGAACCCACCACCAATGTTGCTGGTGTTGGTGCCATTTATGTAGTTCACGGTGGTGTTGATACCGTATTCTATGCCTTCGACTACGCCCGCGGTAACGAAGCTTCCAGCGACGATGCTCTGGAATTCAGTCAGGTCAAGGTCCTCGAGCAGCTCTGCACTGATGTCCCCGGCGACGATACCAATGAGGGTATTGACGCCAATGGCAGCAGCATCGGTACCAAAGTCACTAAAGCCTGCCTCACTGCCGGTGCCATCAAGGTCACTTATAAAGCCACCGTTGATTTCCTGACCGATGTTCTGGGCGAAGGTTTGGACGAGGGTGGTGAGGGCCAGGTTTTCGGCGTTGTTCAGGTCGTTATTCAGGTTTACCAGGTTGGTGATGATCTGGCCACCGACCTGGCCCCATTGGGTGCCACTGCCTTCCTGCCAGTTAATTTGTGTACCATCGGCATTGTCGATGGAGTCGAAGTCGGCATTATCGAAGGTGTCGACGTTGCCATCCCATTGGGCGGGCGGGGTGTTGTCAGGGAGTATACCGGGGGTGAGGCCATTGCTGGCAACCTCGGTGCTGTTGCCGGTGAAGCTGTCCTGGCCGTTGGTATTCTGGCTGTGTTGGGCAATTTCATCGATGGCTTGTTGGTCAGCGGGGTCAAGTGCGCTGACCGGGTTAATGATGGGGGTGTCCTGTTCGACGGTTTCGTAGGTGTCGTCTGTTTGGGTTTCTGGTGTTTGTTCTGCTGGGTTGCCTGGGTTTGGTGAATTAGTTGGGGTTGGTGTGGTTTCATAAACCAGGCCGTCGATGCCGTCGCTTGCATCGATTTGTTCAAAATCCGCCTGGTCGAAATTGTTTTCTGTGCCGTTCCAGTCGGGGTGGTTAAGTTGTTCGCCATTTAATACGTAGTCATTGGTAACGCGGTTTTGTTCATCTACAACCACGTGTTCGGTAATGTTACCGAGTGCGTCGGTGTTGAGGTGTTCTATGACTCGCGTTGGGTCATTTACATCGGCTACCGTAGCTTGTGTGCTGCCATCGGCATTGGTTGTTATAGTACGAACGGTGTCGCCTTCTTGCAGAATGAGCTGGTTGCTGCCGTCGGGGTTTACCTGCAACTCCCAATCTAATGTGCCGTTGTTGTAGCGGGTCCAGTTTTCTGTGCCTTCGATATCTGTGGTGTAACGGGTGTTGAGTAGCTGGTTGGTGTAGTTGTATTCGGTAGTGTTGCCATTATCGTCGATGG
>Ga0316207_10000190_pt1 | contig 122298 bp, 93 predicted proteins | sample 6weekpyrite_MG_FD_204943 | JGI IMG/M metagenome (GOLD analysis project Ga0316207, IMG submission 204943) | Microbial mat bacterial communities from mineral coupon in-situ incubated in ocean water Damariscotta River, Maine, United States -... | ecosystem: Environmental > Aquatic > Marine >...
ATGGGAGGCCTTTTATAACCTACAAAGACCACATGCTGCCTTGAAAGGGAAAACGCCTTATGAGATACTCAGGGATAAAATGAAGGCTTGATTGCTATTGTCAGGCGAGGTTATAGACCACACAATTGATATTTTACCCTCCCCAAACAACAAAGTTTTCATCCATGCAGGTAATTCCTGTGATGTCGCCAGACATGACCAAGTCACGGGCAAAGAGTTCGTAGTCGAAGTAGTAACGTAGATTTTCAGGAATGAGATCGATCAGTCCTGTATCTTCCAAATGGTCCTCTGCAAACTGTTCTGGTGTGCCGGGGTACAGGCATATGTCATCAAGCTTACCCTTGATTGTATTGATATTTTCACCGCGATCATCTGCAAGGTAAATAGCCTTTGCGGCGCCTTCAAATTCGAGGCGCTCAAAATCATCAAACCATGTTTCCAAAGTTGTTTGATCAACGGATAGAGCTTTAAAAAGTTCTGGATTGTCACCATCAATAAATTGAATTTCGTATTCCTCGACAGGTTGACCATAGGCATTTACATGTGTTGCGGCCTTTTGTTGATAATCATCATAATCAGTAAAGTAAAAACCGCTTGCTGATATATCGTATGGTGTTGCGTGATATTCATATGTCATTTTTTATCTCCTTGTCTTTGATGACAAGGCGCAGGTGTGACTGCTTAGATGGCTGGTTGCATACTGTCTTCACGGGGTTTTGGAGCGGAAGATCAGTTGCTGGCAGACATGCAGGCACTAAAACAAGCCTTCAAAGCCAAGAGACAAAATGGTAAATATCTCATCACTATTAAAATGATAATAAAGGGTAAGTTTTTTCACATAAATTACACGACAAAAATATATCAAAAGCATGATTTATATGTACTTGTGAAAAGTTTAATAACTGACTGTAATATTTGAAGAAATGATGGTGCGGGTGGAGGGAATCGAACCCACACTTCCAGAGGAAACGAGATTTTGAATCTCGCGCGTCTACCAATTCCGCCACACCCGCGTGATGGAAATGCAGTCTTATCACCTTCATATTCTGTAGCCAAGCGAAAAGTGCTCTGAAGGTAAAAAATATTCATAATTAGTGCTTTTAACTTTAAATATGCTAATGAAAAACCTCCGTTATAAATATACGGTCACTCAAAAGCGCCAAGGGCGCAGTGACCTAAGAAAGCCAGTGGCAGTTCTGCCCCTGGCTATGGCACCTTATGCCGTAAAGTGCTTCCGGGAAGCCGTCATCAGGCACACGAAAAATCCCCTTTATGCGCTTAGAGCGCGGGCTTTTTCTCCCGTATTGGCCTACGGACATTAATTGCGGCTGCATTAATGCTATTTTGTATATGGGATGCATAGTATTTCTCGATCATCTCCACACTGGTACGGCAGTTTTTAGCAATCTGATAAATATCTGCCCCCTCCATAAGCCGAAAACAAATGTAAGAGTGCCTGAGACTGTATGCAGTACGTCTATTTCCTTCACGATCAAATTTTAAATTTTCTTCTTCCAGAATATTATTTAACAACTGTCGATATAAGGTTGGAAACAATTTATTTTCCAACGACGGAGTATTTCTCTTTAGCATTCGCTCGAATGGCCTTACAGCACCATTCGTGCTTTTACAAAACCCAACTCCTCTCTTCCCGCGAACAGCAATCACTAAAATTGTCTCATCCGTATCTATGTCTTCGACAATCTCCACATCACGATATTCTAATCGTAATGCTTCGTCTGGACGGATACCTGTATTAGCCAAAAACAAAACCATATCATGAAGTTGTTCCCCATTATATTTATAGCGTTTCTTTAATGGTTTCTTTGCACGCCTACGTGTTGCCTCATATAGTTTTTTATATTCATCATGACTAAACCACGCCCGATGAGAAATTTTGGTGTTTGATTTATAGGGTGGTGATAAATCAGGAAGATGTTGTAACCAACCGTGCCGAATTGCTGTTTTTAATATTTGCCGTAAAGTGACAATTTCCTGATGAAGGGTATTTCTTGCTGGCGGTCGTTCTGATTTCATCCGATGAATACGATAGTCCTGAACCAATCCGGGCGTAACTTCCGAAAGCCCCTTACTCCCAAAATATGGATTTAATTTTGTACGAATACGGTCTTTGTGCCCTTGAACATAGACCGCGTTTCTCTGCCCTTCCGTAATAATCTCGTATTCTTCTTCAAATTTCTTGGCCGCAAATTTAAACGTCTTTTCGTTCTTTAGCTCACCCATTCGGTTTTTACCGCGCAATTCCAGATACCAGTCCTCTGCAAAATCTTTTGCGCGAGACAAACTATCTTCTTTAGTACTAACCCTACGATTTTTTCCGCCCATGTATGTCGAACATTGCCAATGCTGACTATTCTCTCTTTTGTACACATGAACCTTACCGCCTAAAATTGTATGTTTAACCATTATATTTCCCCTCAAATTGGTCAAAATGTGTAAGTAATGTGAAAGACTATCAGAGATGACTCTTTAGTCCAAAAAATTACTTAACTTTTTGATTTGTATGATATTTATACTTGAGGAGATATTACGCTATATCGATTTTGAATCTGGCGTGTCTACCAATTCCACCACAGGGGCGCTGCAAGACTTTCGTCTGGAAAGGTGTGCTGCATAATAGCGCGGACTTTTGCCGGGTCAAGGGTTTGATGTGGAAAAATAACCATATACCTAAAAAAAGCTTTTCTTCAAAGCCTTAAGCTGTAAATATGGCGCTCATAAAAAGGCAAAGGGAAAAATATGCTGAATAATCTGTATAACTGGACACTGGATAAAGCCGCTCACCCGCGGGCGTTATGGATATTGGCCGTCCTTTCTTTTGCCGAAAGTTCCTTTTTTCCCATTCCGCCTGATGTTTTGCTGATCCCCATGGTTCTTGCGGCCCGCACCCGCGCCTGGCGGATCGCGCTGGTCTGTTCAATTTCCTCTTTGCTGGGCGGGTTGTTCGGTTATGCCATTGGATATTTTTTCTTTGAGACTGTGGGCCAGTCCGTGATTGACTTTTATGGCCTTCAGCAAAAATTTGACTGGTTCCGCATGGCCTATAATGAGGAGGGGGCTTGGATCGTCGCCATGGCGGGTTTCACACCCATTCCCTATAAGATCTTTACCATCGCCAGCGGTTTTACCGGCTTGTCCTTAAGCACCTTTATTATCGCCAGCGCCCTGTCCCGAACGGCGCGTTTCTTTCTGGTGGCGGCGCTGTTGTGGAAATATGGCACCCCGATCAAGGCTTTCATCGAAAAAAGACTGGGTCTGTTAAGCCTGTTATTCTTTGTTCTGCTCTTTGGCAGCTTCGCAGCGATTAAATATTTTTAAGATCAGCCCCCTGAATTAATCAGCCCGCAGCCAGGTGGTGATGGCAAAACGCGGCGCGGCGGCATAGGGGGCCACATAAGACACCTGATGGGGCTGTGGCAGACGCAGAATGGACACAGAATTAAACGTGGGCACCACCGTTTCAATCACTTTGTTATCCTCTACGAGTTGCAACAATCCCCCCCAGTCCGACACCCAGTTTTTGGAAAAATTAAACACCAGGGCATACCGGCGATCCTGCTCCGGACTACTATGATCATCGTGAAGCTTCAGAAAATTACCGGTCACATAACAACTGGCATGGGGTTCGGCCTTTCTGATTTCCAGATCACCGGTAATATGATGAGAGAATTTTAAAAAATCTTCGCCATTGAGAAATTCTGTCACTTTATGGAGAAACAGGCCCGAATTCTGACCCTTGATATAGGCCTCAATCATCGGATAACGATTATAATAAAATTGATATTTTTCCCGGGCCTGTTTAATCAGGTTTTTATGAAATGTGGCATTTTGTTCAGCGGTCCAGCTTCTCACATCCTGCTGGCTGACAACAACATCCTTGTCGCCCTGACGAAAGGCAATTTCCCACGGGACCTCTTTCATCAGACAATCCGTAATTTTTTCCGCAATATCCGGTCTGAGAATATCGGGGACCACTGTATGATTATTTGTTGTTAAATCATCCCGGATTTTATCCCAGTCCAATTCATGGTTGAGCCAATTTTCCATTTAATATCGGTTTCCTGTTGATCTATTTTCCCTTACGGCTATCCTGACATAAATTATCAAGTATAGAAACATGTTAAAAGACAGAAATTCACCATTGATACACTCTATATCTAAAAATACTCTGGCTATATTTAAAAACCCTCTGGCGCTGGCTTTCATATTTTCCACCTCTCTTTTAGGAGGGGCATATGCTTTTCAGTATATCGGCGGCCTGGAACCATGTGATCTGTGCTGGACCCAACGCTACGCCCATATGGCCATTATAGCCATTTCCTTATTCGGGCTTATCATCACAAAATCAAACCCTGCCCTTAAATCCCCCTTTATCTGGTTGAGCTTCCTCGGCCTTGTGGCCAGCAGTGCCATCGCCGGTTTTCACACGGGGGTGGAACAGAAATGGTGGCAGGGCCCCAGCACCTGCACCAGTGGCGATGATTTTGCCACCAGTGTGGATCAGCTGATGGAAAATATGTTTGAAAATGCTGTGATCCTCTGTGACCAGATTGCCTGGCAGATGTTCGGCATCAGCATGGCAGGGTATAATTTTCTTCTCTCGACCCTGATGGCTGTTATACTGCTTAGAGCTGCACTGAAAGGATTTAAGTGACATGACAAAAGCCGAAACACCCATGCCCGAAATGATGACAAAAGAACAAAAAATTGACCGGATTCTCAGAGTGGATCATGCCGGTGAATATGGCGCGGTTCGCATTTATCAGGGTCAGCTGGCGGTGTTGGGCAAAAACCACCCCATGTATGATACCATTCAGCATATGAAGGAACAGGAAGATGTGCATCTGGAACGGTTTAATGCCCTGATCCGTGAAAGGGGCGCACGGCCCAGCCTGCTCACCCCCCTATGGCATGTGGCGGGTTTTGCCCTGGGTGCGGGCACAGCCCTCCTGGGTGAAAAAACCGCAATGGCCTGTACCGAGGCGGTGGAAGAAGTGATTGATCAACATTATGCCGCTCAGATCGCCTCACTGGACGAAGAAGAAAAAGACCTGGCGGAAGAGTTGGAAAAATTCCGTCTCGAAGAAGTGGAACACCGTGAAACGGCGGTGGATCATGGTGCCAAAGAAACACCGGGTTACGACCTGCTCTCTGGCATGATCCGTCTGGGCTGCCGCACGGCCGTCAAGGTGGCCGAACGCATATAAGCCGTCCATAAATAACATTCCTGAAAAATATTCCTGGAAAATATTCAGCTTTCCAGTTCCGTATCCCAATAGAGAAAATCCTGCCAGCTTTCATGCAGGTAATTGGGCGGAAAACCACGGCCAATATTCTGAATTTCATGACTGGAAGGCCGGTAAGGTTTTGAGCGCAATTGCATATGGGCCTGCCCCGGGGTGCGCCCGCCCTTTTTCATATTACAACGCGGGCAGGCCGAGGTAATATTGTCCCAGCTGGTGCGCCCGCCCATCCGTCTTGGGATCACATGGTCAAAGGTCAGTTCTTTACCATTTTCGGCCTTAAGACCACAATATTGACAGCTGAAATGATCACGGAGGAAAAGATTAAACCGGGTGAAGTTCGGATAATTATTGGGTTTGATATACCGTTTGAGGGAGATCACACTGGGCAAGCGTATTTCGCTGGTGGGGGAATGGATGACCTTGTCATAATGTTCAACCACACTGACCCGGTCCAGATAAACCGCCTTGATCACTGTCTGCCACGGCCATATTGAAAGGGGAAAATAACTGAGCGGCTGAAAATCCGCATTCAACACCAAAGCCGGACAATTTTCCGGAGAGGCGGTTTCATCAAGTAAGCCGGGCAGAAACATTGTTTTTTCTTCCACTAATCATATTGATACGCACAGTATAACAGCTTTCCCGGCCAAACGAAACAGCCTCAATATTATTCACGTTGATGAAAGGCTCCCCTTTTGCTCGCAAACAAGCTATAGTCTGGCATCATCAGCCATATGAATATTTTATGAAGTCTTTTATGAATTCTTGTATTAAACCCTCAGCCAAAATCATCACCCGTTTTGCCCCCAGTCCCACGGGTTATCTGCACCTGGGTCATGCCTATTCCGCAAAATATGCGCATGATTTTGCCCGCGAAAGAGGGGGGGATTTCCTGCTGCGTATGGAAGATATTGACCAGAACCGCTGTAAAAAAATATATGAAGAGGCCATCATCGAAGACCTCAGCTGGCTCGGACTTCGGTGGGACGGGCCGGTTCGGCGCCAGTCGGAACATTTTGATGATTATCGTGCGGCCCTTGATCAACTGGACAATATGGGACTGCTCTATCCGTGTTTTTGCACCCGCAAGGAAATTCAGCAGGAAATTGCCGAAAGCAACCGCGCCCCGCATGATTTGTCGCAATCCGGCCCCGAAGGCCAGATCTACCCCGGCACTTGTCGTAAAATGTCAGAAGAGCATCGTCAGGATAAAATAAAACAGGGTTTACGCTATGCCCTGAGGCTGGACATGAAAAAAGCCCTGCTCAATGTTCCCGGCCCCCTCTATTGGCAGGATATTGAACAGGGTGAACAAAGGGCCAAGCCGGAAATATTAGGGGATGTGGTTCTGGCGCGCAAAGACATTCCCACCAGCTATCATTTGTCGGTGACGGTGGACGATCATTTACAGAAAATCAGCCATGTGATCCGCGGCAAAGACTTATTTTATGCCTCCCACCTGCATCGTTTGCTGCAATTTTTGCTCGGTTATCAAACCCCGACCTATCTGCATCATGATCTTTTGCTGAATTCGCAGGGCCAACGTTATGCCAAACGGGATCAGGCCAAAAGCCTGCATTATATGCGCAGCCAGGGCGCAGATCCTGAAAATATTTTTAACGCTGAAAATTAAACCGGCATTATTCTTCTTTACCAAGGGTTTTTTCCCTGGCCTTTTCCATCGCTTTTTTTGCCAGATCCGAGGTTTTCTCCCAGACTTCATTGGGCACCAGAAATGAAAGGGCATAATGGGCGATTTTCCACTCCCCGCCCTTCTGTTTCAACACCACACCGGTGCCGCGAAAACGACCCCATTTTTCCGATACGGTCACCTCATCAAACCAGGCCACGCTGCGATCTTCGGAAAAATTCACATGACGTTCCACAGGCTGATACGACCAGCCCTTGCCATCTTTAAAATGTTTCCCCACATAACGGCTGAAATCAGGCTTTAAGGGCCAGCGTTCCCATTCATCGGTGCCCATAAAAACCCCCTCTTTGGTGAAAGAACCCAGATAACGCCCCTTGTCCCCCTCGGCGGCGGCCTGATGAAACCCGTCGAGCAGGGCATTGATTTTCTTATGGGTTTCCAGCAATTGTTTCTGATCATCCCCGTGAACGGGAAAAGAAAAAAAGATCAGCAATAAGCCAAATAAAGCCAGTTTTTTCATTCTATTTCTCCTAATGGATCAAAGACAATCTTGATACGGCGGTTGCGAAGCAGATTGTACTCCCCTATGTCATATGTTATAAATGAAACACGCTTCATCTCAACGCTAAAAGTTCAGGCCCGTGAAATATTTGTCTTTCATTCCTTGACGCAACCATTGGAATATTATGCATAAATTCGGTTTATTGGGGGGAACCTCTTGGTATTCAACGGTTGATTATTACAGCGCTCTTAATAAAGCGACCAATGATCATTTTGGGGATAATACCAACCCGCCGCTCTATCTCGTCAATATGAATCAGAAACACATCCATGATCTGGAAAAGGCTGATGATTGGCATGGAGTTGGTGACATTTTGAGCAGCGCCGCACAAGAACTGCAATCCATTGGCGTCAAGGGCATCGCCCTTTGTGCCAATACCACCCATAAGGTTTATGAACAAGTTCAGGACACTTTGCATATCCCAATCCTCCATATCGGGGATGCCATTGGTAAGATCCTTCACGAGAAGGGCTGGCAGAAAGTTGGCCTTCTGGGAACCATTTATACAATGGAGGGAGATTTTATCAAGGGCCGCCTCCGCGATAAATATGATATCACAACCCTTGTCCCAAGCAAAAATGACCGTACCAAAATGCAGGCTTTTCTTTATGAAGAAATGTCTATCGGAAAATTCACGAAAGAAGCGCAAGACTATTTCAGTGGCTTGATTGATGACTTAAAACAACAGGGCGCGGAGGTCGTAATTCTTGGCTGCACCGAATTCCCAATTCTGATGAAAGACATCCGCACGAGCCTTCCTAAACTGGATAGCACAGAATGCCATGTACAGAATATTGTCGCCTTTATCCTGAAAGATTAAGCCATCACCCTCTAATACGGATAGCGGTTATGATGGCGGCCGATGACGTCGGCAATGTCTTCCATAATATCCGTCATTTGAAAGTCTTTCGGTGTATAAATGCGGCTGATGCCCATTTCATAGAGCATGGCCTCATCCTCTTTGGGGATAATACCGCCCAATACCACCGGCACATCGCCAAGGCCCGCCTCATTCATCAGATCCATCACGTCCCGAACCAACGGGATATGGGAACCGGACAGGATCGAAAGCCCCACCGCATGCACCTTATTTTTCAGGGCTGTACTGACAATTTCCGACGGGGTCAGACGAATGCCGTCATAAAAGACTTCCATACCGGACTGTCTGGCCCGCACCGCAATCTGTTCGGCCCCGTTCGAATGGCCGTCAAGGCCGGGTTTGCCCACCAAGAACCGTACTGGCGCTCCCATTTTTTCAGAAATTTCGTTGATTTTATCCCGTAGAACGGCAAATTTCTCCTGCGTATCCGGCGCCTCTTTCACCCCGGTTGGCGCCCGATATTCACCAAATATTTCCCGGAGACTTTCACCCCATTCGCCGGTGGTCACACCCGCTTTGGCCGCCGCAATGGAGGCCTCCATAATATTACGCCCTTCCCGGGCCGCTGTCTTCAGATTGGCAAGCGCCTTTTCCACCGCCTTGTCATCTCTTTGCGCGCGCCATTTTGTCAGACGCTCAATCTGTTCTTTTTCTGCTGCCGGGTCCACGGTCATGATGCCGCCGTCTTCATCGCCAACCAATGGGGATTTTTCCGTTTCTGTAAAACGATTAACCCCGACCACGGTCTGTTCCCCGCTTTCGATGGCCTGCAGGCGGGCACTATTGGCCTTGACCAGGCATTCTTTCATATAAGCGCTTTCCACCGCCGCAAGGGCGCCGCCCATATCCCCGATCCGTTCAAGCTCGGCCCGGGTTTCGGCTTTTAAGGCCTCCACCTTTTGATCCATCACATGCGAGCCATCAAACAGATCTTCATATTCCAGCAAATCCGTTTCCATGGCCATAATCTGTTGCAGGCGCAAAGACCATTGTTGATCCCAGGGCCGCGGCAGGCCCAAAGCTTCGTTCCAGGCCGGAAGCTGCACCGCCCGGGCGCGGGCTTTTTTGCTCAGGGTCACCGCCAGCATTTCGATCATAATCCGGTAGACATTATTTTCCGGCTGCTGTTCGGTGAGGCCCAGCGAGTTTACCTGCACCCCATAGCGGAAACGGCGGAATTTTTCTTCTTCCACCCCGTATCTTTCCCGGGTGATTTCATCCCACAGGTCCACAAAGGCCCGCATCTTGGCAATTTCAGTAACAAAACGCAGCCCCGCATTAACAAAAAAACTGATCCGGCCCACCACACGGGGGAAATCTTCTTTGCTCACCTGACCTGATTTGCGCACCGCGTCCAGGACCGCCGTGGCCGTGGCAAGGGCAAAGGCCAGTTCCTGTACCGGCGTGGCCCCCGCTTCCTGTAAATGATAAGAACAGACATTGGTGGGATTCCAGCGCGGAATTTCTTTATAGGTAAAGCTGATCACATCGGTGATCAATTTCATGCTCGGTTCCGGAGGAAAGATATAAGTACCGCGGCTGAGATATTCCTTGATAATATCATTCTGAACCGTACCGCTGAGATCGGAACGCTTCACCCCTTCGGCCTCTGCCGCCGCCACATACAGCGCCAGCAGCCAGGGCGAGGTGGCATTGATGGTCATGGACGTATTCATCTGATCCAGCGGAATATCCCTGAATAAAGTCTGCATATCGCCCAAATGAGAAATCGGCACCCCCACCTTACCCACTTCACCACGCGCCAGAATATGGTCGCTGTCATAACCCGTCTGGGTTGGCAGATCGAAGGCCACCGACAGGCCGGTCTGGCCTTTTTTAAGATTCTTACGGTATAAATCATTGGAGGCCTTGGCCGAAGAATGGCCGGAATAGGTTCTGAACAGCCATGGCCTGTCTTTTACCCCCTTGGTCTTATCCTCAGCTTTATTTTGGGGTTTTTCCGGTTCAGCCATGCTCTAATGCTTTCATTTACAATAAAAATTCGCTAGATTAACTTATACTAATGTTCAATTTATATGGAAATATCCATGCGAAAAATAAAATATAATTACCCTATAGACCTGAAATAAGAAATAATATAATAATTACTGCGTCACAATACAAGTTTGTCATAAAAATTGTTTGAGGAACAACATGACCGATACAGCCAATATGGATCAAAATGATCTGGAAACTCTCGAAGGTAAGTTTGAAATAAAAGATCTTTATGAGGTTGGCGAGATCCCCCCCCTGGGACATGTGCCAAAAAAAATGCATGCCTGGGCCATTCGCCGTGAGCGTCAGGGGCCGCCGGAACAATCCATGTTGGAAGAAGTGGTGGATGTGCCGGAAATCGAAAGTGATGAGGTGCTGATTCTGGTGATGGCCGCCGGGGTCAATTATAATGGTGTCTGGGCCGGGCTTGGTATTCCCATGTCGGTTTTTGATGTTCACAAGGCCGATTATCATATTGCCGGTTCTGATGCGTCGGGCATCGTTTATAAAGTGGGCCGCCGGGTCAAACGTTTTAAAGTGGGTGATGAGGTGGTGGTTCATTGCAATCAGGATGATGGCGATGACGAAGAATGCAATGGCGGCGACCCCATGAACAGCCCATCCCAGAAAATCTGGGGTTATGAAACCCCGGACGGCTCCTTCGCCCAATTCGCGCGGGTACAGGCCCGACAGCTGATGCCAAGGCCAAAACATCTGACCTGGGAGGAAAGCGCCTGTTATACGTTGACCCTTGCCACCGCTTACCGCATGTTGTTCGGGCACCGGCCCCATATCCTGCGGCCCAGTCATAATGTGCTGGTCTGGGGCGCTTCGGGGGGACTGGGTTCCATGGCCATTCAGTTGATTGCCACCGCCGGGGCCCATGCCATTGGTGTCATCTCTGAAGAAGATAAACGCGACTTTGTACTCTCTCTGGGGGCCAAAGGGGCCATCAACCGTAAGGATTTTGACTGTTGGGGCCAGCTGCCCCCAGTGGGGGACGCGAAAGTTTACGGCGAATATCTTAAAAAAGTGAAGAAATTCGGCAAGGCCATCTGGGATATTACCGGCAAGGGCAATGACGTGGATTTTGTTTTCGAACATCCCGGCGAGGCCACCTTCCCGGTATCATGTTTTGTGGTCAAACGCGGGGGCATGGTGGTGTTCTGCGCCGGTACCACGGGATATAACCTGACCTTTGATGCCCGTTTTGTCTGGATGCGGCAAAAACGCATTCAGGGCAGCCATTTTGCCAACCTGAAACAAGCCTCCCAAGCCAACCAGCTGGTGATTGAACGGCGCATTGACCCCTGCATGTCAGAGGTCTTTTCCTGGGACGACATCCCGCGCGCCCATACCAAAATGTGGAAAAACCAACATAAACCCGGCAATATGGCCGTGCTGGTCAGCGCCAAAATACCGGGACTGCGCACCATTGAAGACTGTGTTGAAGCCGGAAATAATAAATGAGCATTTTGTTGGAAAATTGCGCCGCTGCCGTTTTGGCGGCGGACAGGCTGAGCGCTGCTGCAAAAAAAAGCCTTCAGGCCCGTCTGATTAAAGACGGCAAGCTAGACCGCGCGTCTATGGAAAAACATCAGTTTGCCTGCCATGGTTTTTCCTGGTTATGTACCTATGGGGAAGCCCTGCGTCAGACTTTGCACTGGGCCCAACGACTGGAAGAAGAGGCCCTCTTCTCGGAGGTGGAAAACTTAATTGTTAAAATCGGCTTCGGTGAATATCTCAGTCAGATGTGGGGCGGCATACCCATGTCGCAAGGCGAGATTATCCGCCCACAAGACATGTGGATCGATGACGATGACATTCACGCCTTTTACACGCCGGAAGTTCAAATACTGGTCAATGAGGGCAATACAAGCGAACATCGTGAAAAGCTTGCCCGTCTGATCGAACATAGCGCTGATACAGGGGCTTTTGGCAATGCCGGACTGGATGAAATATATCAGATGATCCGCGACCAATTCCGCCGTTTTGCCGATGAAGAGGTTATCCCTTATGCCCATGAATGGCATTTGAAGGATGAATATATTCCCCTTTCCATTATTGATAAAATGAGCGAACTGGGGGTTTTTGGTCTGACCATTCCCGAAGAATATGATGGGTCGGGCCTGGGCAAAACCAGCATGTGTATCGTTTCCGAAGAACTCTCGCGGGGTTATATCGGTGTGGGTTCGCTCGGCACCCGTTCCGAGATTGCTGCCGAACTGATCATGGGCGGCGGCACCCCGGAACAAAAGGAAAAATGGCTGCCGAAAATAGCCATGGGCGAAATTCTGCCCACCGCCGTTTTCACCGAACCGGGAACGGGTTCTGATCTGGGCTCTCTCACCACGCGTGCGAACCTTGAGGGCGATCATTATACAGTCACCGGCAACAAAACCTGGATCACCCATGCGGCCCGGGCCGATCTGATGACCTTGCTGGTGCGCACCAATGCGGATCAACCCGGCTATAAAGGCCTCAGCATGTTGCTGGCGGAAAAAGAGCGCGGCACAGATGACGATGATTTCCCAAGTGCGGGCATGAGCGGCGGTGAAATTGAAGTGCTGGGTTATCGCGGCATGAAAGAATTTGAACTGGCCTTTGATGGTTTTGCGGTGAAGGCCGAAAATCTTCTGGGTGAAAAAGAAGGCAATGGTTTTAAACAATTGATGACCACCTTTGAATCGGCCCGCATCCAAACCGCGGCCCGGGCCCTGGGCGTGGCCCAGAATGCGATGGAACTTGGGCTTCGCTACGCCACCGAAAGAATGCAATTTGGTCAGGCTATTTTCAACTTCCCCCGGGTCCATGGAAAAATTGCGCTGGCGGCAGTGGAAATCATGATGACCCGCCAGCTGACCTATTATGCCGCACGGAAAAAAGACGAAGATCAGCGCTGTGATATTGAAGCAGGCATGGCCAAACTTCTGGGGGCGCGGGTGGCCTGGTCCACGGCTGATAATGCCCTGCAAATTCATGGCGGCAATGGTTATGCTCAGGAATATAACATTTCCCGTGTCCTCTGTGATGCACGCATCTTAAATATATTCGAAGGTGCGGCGGAGATACAGGCGGATGTAATTGCCAGGCGCCTGCTTGGCCAAAGTTGATCTGAAATTCAGCCCTATCAACTTGAAGATGCTTTTTCGGGATAATCCTGTGTAAATCCCGGAAAGGCGTTGAAATAAAATTGTCATACATTACATATGAACTGAATTGGTATTATCAAAAAAAGGACAGGCACGGAGCCTGTCCCATTAGATTTTGAGGAATATCCCCGTCAGAACATATGTTCTGACACCCCAACTTGGCCGCTTTCGAACCCCTCAGGTTCTTAAGCGGCCATTTTTTTACAAGGTCTTATGACTGACCTTTTAACCCTCCTAAACTTTATTATTTTTTCCCATCACTCAGCTGACGTTTCAGGTATAAATATTCAAGTGCGCGCATGGTGGCTTCCTGATCATAATTGGCATTACCCTTATGACCGCCCTCGATATTTTCGTAATAATAAAAATCATGACCAAAGGCTTCCATCTTTGCCGCCATTTTACGGGCATGACCGGGATGAACCCGGTCATCCTTGGTGGAGGTGAAGAAATAAACCTTGGGATATTTCTGATCTTTCCTGAGATTTTGCAGGGGCGAATATTGGCTGATATAAGCCCATTCTTCCGGCTTGTCAGGATTGCCATATTCCGCCATCCAGCTGGCCCCGGCCAGAAGTTTATTATAACGTTTCATATCCAGAAGCGGCACCCCGCAGATAATGGCCCCAAACAAATCCGGTCTTTGGGTGAAACTCACACCCATCAAAAGCCCCCCATTGCTGCGGCCGATGGCCCCGTAATGTTCGGGGGAACTAAGACCGCTCGCCTGCACGGTTTCCGCCACAGCAAAAAAATCTTCATAGGCGCGCTGGCGGTTTTCATGCAGGGCCGCGTCATGCCAGCGCGGGCCATATTCGCCACCGCCGCGTATGTTGGCAATCACATAAGCCCCGCCCTTTTCCAGCCAGAGTTTGCCCATCAGCCCCCGGTAATGCGGCAGAATCGAAATCTCAAAGCCGCCATAACCATATTGCAATACCGGGGTTTTACGGTTCATCTTTGTGCCTTTTTTATAGACAAGGAAATATGGCACCTCAGTTCCGTCCTTGCTTTGGGCCGTTTTCTTTTCCACCATGAGGCCCGCCACATCAAAACGATGCGGCAAAGACTGAAGCTGTTTGTTTTTACCCGTTTTAAAATTCATGAAATGCAGGCTGTTGGGGGTGAGCAAACCATCACGGGCCATCAGCATATCATTGCTGTCGGGGGATGCGGAACGAATGGACACCACGTCCTCTCCGCCCATATTGCCGGCCATGTCACCGCCCATATCAGTGGCACGTCCCGTCCAGTTTTCCCCGTCAAAGTCATATTCCCTGATCCTGCTGGACACATGTTCGAGGCCCACCGTATAAACCGCATCACGGCTGATCCGCACATCTTCGATGGTGCCGCTCATGCCCGGATCAAATACTTTATGGACATTTGTCACTTCACCGGTTTTCAGAAAATCTTTCAGATTAAAACTGATCAGGCTGCCCGCTGAGAAACCGCGCCAGTCTTCTTTCAGGCTGATCAGAAGTTCCCCCTTAAAAAGGCCCGCCAGTGATGACTTTTTCGGCAAGGGCAATATTTTCAACGCCCCTGTTTTATCAATGGCGTAATAGGAAAAATGATAAAAATCATGGCCGCGCATCACCAGATTGGCCCCGCCTTCCGGCCGGTAAAATCCCACGGGGAAGACAAAAGTCTCATCCGCCGCCATGGTGAGTATGGTGGTGGCGTCTTCTAACTTTGTGCCCCGTTTCCAGCGCTTCAGGATACGGGAATAACCGGATGTATTCATGCTGCTGTTGCCATCCGCGTCCACACCCCAGTCCGTGGCCACCAGCAAGCTGTCCTTATTTTCCCAGCCCACAGAGGATTTGGCCTGCGGCACGATAAAACCGTCTTTGACAAAAGACCGGCTCTCGATGTCATATTCCCGGTATGTGGCCGCATCTGTGCCGCCGGGGGATAATTCCACAATACAACGCTTATAATCCGGTGCCAGACAATCCACCCCTTTATATACCCAATTCTCATTTTCGGTTTTGGCCAATGCGTCCACATCAATAATCACATCCCATTGCGGTTGGCCAGCCTTATAAGAATTAATATCCGACCGCCGCCAGACCCCGCGGACATGGGTTTGATCACGCCAGAAATTATAGACATAACCCCCGCGCAAAGTGCCATAAGTGATCCGGTCAGAAGAGGTGAGAATATCATAAGCCTCGGTCTTATATTCTTCAAACCTGGGATCGGCGGCCAGTTCATCAAGGGTCGCCTTATTTTGTGCCCGGACCCATGAAAGTGCTTTTTCGTCTTCCACTGCCTCGAGCCAGATTAAGGACTGATCCAGCTTTTCTGAATTATGTTTTTCTGAAGATAAAACATGCCCGCTTCCCAGACTCATACTTACACCAAAGCCCATTATCCCGACAAAAAACATTCTTAACTGACGACTGACTTTCATTTGCATCCTCCCGATTTTTATTTTACACAAAAACTCTATAGATAATTGCCCGGCCCACCAAGAATTTTTTATTTTTAATTTCTATTCCGAATATATATTCTATAATCATAACACGTCATGGTTTTTCAGGTATATTTTGCCCGAATAAACCATATAAAATCCGAAAAACCCTGTAGAAGAAATGAATAAGGAATTCTGAAATGATCATACTAAAAGGCCTTATTGTTCTGGGAATCATCATTACCGCTGCGATCATGCTGATGGGGGTTGCAACCATGACCCGGGGGAAAGAATTTAATAAAAAGCATGGCAATAAATTGATGCAGGCCCGCATATTGTCCCAATTTGTCACCCTGTTTCTGGTGGTGGTTTATCTTTTCCTCTACACCTGAATAAGGTGGGAAGAACAAGATGGTAAAACTGACAAAAATCTATACAAGGGGCGGCGATAAGGGCCAGACTTCTCTCTCTGATGGTTCGCGCAGCCCCAAATATGCCCCGAGGATTGAGGCTTATGGCACCATTGATGAGGCCAATGCCGCCATCGGACTGGCACGCCTTCATACCGAAGGGGGCGCAGATCAAATGCTGGCACGCATCCAGAATGATTTATTTGATGCCGGTGCGGATGTGTCCACCCCTTTGAAAGAAGTGCCTGATGACTGGGAATTGCGCATCATTGATGCTCAGGTGGTTCGGCTGGAAAATGAAATAGACCAGATGAATATGGATTTGGCACCACTCAGCTCTTTCATATTACCCGGCGGCAGTGCGGCGGCGGCTTATTTGCATCTGGCCCGCACCATCATCCGCCGCGCCGAACGCCTGCTTGTGAGAACTGCCGAAAAGGAAGAGATTAATCCGGTCGTGATCCGTTATCTCAACCGCCTGTCCGATCATGCCTTTGTTCTGGGCCGGATGCTCAACAATAAAGGCAAGGATGATATACTTTGGGTTCCAGGGGAAAATCGCTGATTTTAATTCGCAACCGCCCCGGCACCGGGCCTTCTGGGATCCGCCGCACCGTAAAAAATACCGTCTTTCCACATGATCGACTGGGTTGAACCCAATGTCTGATCAATATTGATTTTATACCCCATCTCTTTCAGCAGCTTAATGGTATCGGGGCTGAAACCCGGTTCCAGGTTAAGCACATCGGGCAGCCATTGATGATGAATGCGCGGGGTGCTGGTGGCCTCCGCAATATTCATGTCATGCACCATCACATTGAGCAAAATCTGCAATACCGCATTGATAATTTTGCTGCCGCCCGGACTTCCGGTCAGCACATAGGGTTTTCCGTCCTTAAAAACGATGGTGGGGGTCATGGAACTCAACGGGCGTTTGCGGGCCGCGATGGCATTTGCCTCCGCCCCAAGCAATCCATAACCATTGGGGGTTCCGGGTTTGGCGGAAAAATCATCCATCTGATTATTCATCAGCATGCCGGTGCCCGGAATAACAATGCCCGATCCATAAGAAAAATTCAGTGTATAGGTATTGACCACCGCATTGCCCCATTGATCCATCACGGAATAATGGGTGGTATCAGGGCTTTCATATCGCGGTGCATTTCCCGGGCCAATATCAGCAGAAGCCACCACACAACAATCCTGAATTCCCTGCGCCAGTTCTTTGGCATAATCCAGAGAAGTCAATCCCTTAACCGGCACCGACACATGATCCGGATCGCCCAGATATTTGCTGCGATCCGCATAAGCACGTTTCATGGCCGCACTCAAATGATGCACCCATTGAGCGCTGTTTGAGCCATAATCTTTTAAGGGAAATTGATCGAGCATATTCAACATCTGGATCACATGAAGCCCGCCGGAACTAGGTGGGGGCATGGAGGCCACTTCAAACCCGCGAAAATTGCCCATGATGGGTTCACGTTCCACGATCTGGTAATTTTTAAGATCTGCCTTGGTGATCAGGCCGCCACCGCGTTTCATTTCCGCCACAATTTTGTCGGCAATAGCCCCGGAATAAAAAGCCGCCGGACCCTGTTTTTTCAGGGTCTTTAATGTCCAGGCAAGATCAGGCTGTCTGATCACCTCCCCATCTGTGTAAGGCTGGCAATTGTCCTTGAAATAGGCCTTGCAGGTGGCCGAATTCTCTCTTAAATGCTCATGTTCTTTTAATTTCTGTGCCATGTCATAACTAACCACAAAGCCCTCTTCCGCCAATTTGATCGCCGGGGCCAGAACCTCGCCCCAGGACAGGGTGCCGTAATTTTTCAACGCATGGGCCATGCCCGCCACCGTACCCGGCACACCGGAAGACATCAGGCTAAAACGCGCCTTGTCTTCATCCACATTGCCCTTTGAATCCAGATACATGTCGCGAAAGGCTTTGGCCGGAGCCATTTCCCGAAAATCCAGCGCAATGGTTTTATCCTGATCCGCCAGATGCACCAGCATAAAACCGCCGCCGCCGAGATTGCCGGCCCGGGGCAAGGTCGCGGACAAGGCAAAACCCACCGCCACCGCCGCGTCCACTGCATTTCCACCTTTTCCGAGAATATCTGCCCCCACCCGGCTGGCAATATCATTTTGCGACACAACCATGCCTTTGCGGCCCACTTCCGGGTGATGCAGACTGTCATAATTAACAATGACCGGTTTATCAGCAGCCCTGACAGACGGGATAAGCGAAATATTCAAAATCGCTGCCACAAAACTCAAACAATAAAAGAAATATTTCACCATGTTACCCAACTCTGCTTAAGACCCATATATTTTCGACTTATCCTATCAGGATTATACCTGAAATCAAGGACTGGCCCTGAAATCAAGGACTGGCCCTGAAATCAAGGACTGGCCCTGAAATCAAAGACTGCCCCCTGATTTCAAGGGCTACCCCAAAGGCCGGGGTTGAGGGCGCTCATCCGTCCGTCCTGGACCTGAAGGCCAAATTCACGATCATTGGCCAGAAGTGTGGGCGCGTCCAGATCCACAAATTCAGTCTGAGTCGCCAATACCATAGCCGGGGCCATGCTGAGCGATGTGCCCACCATACAGCCCACCATAACATCCAGGCCCGCGGCTTTGGCTTCGCGGGCGAGTTTTAAAGCCTCACTCAGGCCGCCGGTTTTATCCAGTTTGATATTGATCATGTCATACAAATCCTTCAGGCGCACCACATCGGCGGATGTATGACAGGATTCGTCCGCCGCCAGGGGGATGTCGGACACATAATTTAAAAGCACATCATCCTGTCCCGCCGGCAGAGGTTGTTCGATCATGATGACCCCCAATTGTTTTAACGCCGGGGTCACCATACGCAACAAATCCATTGACCAGCTTTCATTGGCATCAATCATGATGCGCACGTCCGGTGCCGCACCACGAACCGCCGCCATGCGTTCCACCACATCATGTTGGTCAAGTTTCACCTTGATCATCGGGAAATTTTTCAGCTTTTCGGCAGCACGCCCCATGTCTTCTGCGGTGCCAATGCTCACGGTCTGAACCGTATCGACCGCATCAGGGTAGGGAAAAGCAAGCCGTTCGTTAACGGATATTCCCGTGCGTTTGGCCTCCAGATCCCACAGGGCATTGTCAAGGGCATTACGCGCCGCCCCCGCGGGCATCATTGAGGTCAGCTGATCACGATTAAGCCCTTCTTTTAAGCCTGTTGAAAGGGTGCTGATCTGCTCACACACACTGTCCACATCTTCGCCGTAGCGGCTGTTTGGCACGGCCTCCCCACGTCCTACAAACCCTTTTTCTGCGATTTCCACCAGAACCACATGGGTCTCCAGCCGTGCCCCTCTGGCAATGACAAAGGGCGCCTTCAGGGCCCATGTTTCTTTCGCAAACCTGATTTCAAAGTCTTGTTTCATATGATATCCACCAAAGTTGAGACCCCCGTGAGCATCGGGTCAAAACAGGGTACAGAAAATTCTTCGCTCACTTTTTCTATTATCGCATGCGCCTCTTCGGATGCCAGATCACGGCAATTTAATGAAATGGCCATAAGGGCCACATCAGGATTGGTGAGGCGTGCAATATTCAAATTCGCCTCCAAACATTCTTTAAGGCCAGGTACCGCATAATCCGGCAGATCCTTTATGGTTTTTCGTCCCACCTGATGACATAAAATAAGATAATCCGGTTGTGCCCCATGTAAAAGACCCGCACTCACCCCGGCAAAAGACGGATTAAAAAGTGATCCCTGCCCTTCGATAATATCCCAGTGATCCGGGTCATTATCCGGGGAAATCATCTCTACCGCACCGGCAATAAAATCCGCCACCACCGCATCAATGCAGACGCCAGACCCCGCGATCAATAAGCCGCATTGCCCGGTGGCCCTGAAATCCACATCAAAGCCCCGCGCCTTCATTTCTTTTTCAAGGGCCAATGCCGTGAACATCTTGCCCACAGAACAATCCGTGCCCACCGTTAATATTCTTTTGCCAGTACGTTTGCGGCCCTTACCGGTTTCAATCACCCCCTGATGATGGCGGATATCATGTAAAATACGGCCCTGTTTTTCAGCCATGATACGAATTTCGGGAATATCAACCAGACGCTGATGCATGCCACTGAGCACATCCAGGCCGCTTTCCAGAGCTTCTAAAATATAAGGTATCCAGTTTGAAGAAATAGTACCGCCACTGTTGGCAAGGCCAAGGATAAAGGTTTTTGCCCCCGCTTCTGCGGCCTGCCCGATCGAAAGCCGGTCCAGCCCCAGGGTTAGATCATTGCCCTCTGAAGTCAGTTCCCCCAGACAGAGTTCTGGCCGCCACTGGGCAATAGAACGCGACATTTTCGCCGCCAGCGGGTGATTTTTTTCACCCAGAAATAAGAGAAAAGGCGGTTTAATCTGCATCTTAAATTCCTCTAATCTTCTTGCACAGGCTCGCAAGGTTTTAGAAATCAATCAAAATCTGAATCCAGATGGCGAAAATGGCCAGGAACATAAATCCTTCAAGTTTATTGACCTTATGATCTGCGATAATCACATAAGTTAAAATGGCCGTCCCCATGGCACTGCCCAGTAAAAACCATAATAACATGCCGGGCATGGCGATGGTGGCAATGATACCGCCAAAACCAAATATCGCCATCAACGCAATAATATTGGAACCAAGAATTTCACCAAAAATTGCATCCACATTGCCGCGCCTGGCCAAACTAAAGGCGGTGGCAACTTCAGGAATGGACGTACCAATGGCCAATACGGTCGCGGCAACTTTTATTTCCGAGAAACCAAGCAATACAGCGCCGGAAATCATGGAGCTGATCACCAGATCGCCACTTCTGAACAAAAGGATCAAACAAATGATGCCTATGGACAGGGAGATCACATCATCCTTATTTAATTTTTCAAGAATATGATTTTCATCACGGCCGCTTTTAGCAGAAGAGCCAATATAAAGGAAAAATACACCCACCATAAGAACGGCTTCCAGAATGCTCAGCCGTCCGTCAATGAAAGACAGGAGGACGATTACACAAGCCCCCATGAAAATGGCCATCTGGGTGCCCACAACATCTTCATGTACAGTCATGGATGTCTTGGACACCACGGCCGCAACCCCGATCCCCAGCAACGTATTGGCAATAATTGTACCGATCACATTACCCACAACAAGGTCCGGACTGTCATTCATAATCGCCCCAAGGGACGAAAATATTTCCGGCGCGGAGGTGCCTAATGAGATGATTAAAATGCCTGTGGCAAGCCCCGAAAGGCCCAAATGATCCCCCACCCGCATGGCCGTTTCTGCAAATATATCCGCCGCCCAGGATAAGACCACCAGGGCCACCGCAAAAATAATCAGAGAATAAACCAGACTATTGCGATAATCCGTCGCCGACACCATAAACTCAGCCCCAAGTGTTGCCAGAATAATCAATGCCAATGGTATATATTTACGCGTTCTGGAAAACATCATGATCCTTGAGAATAATAACTGTTATAAAAAATCCTTTCACAAGGATATTATTTGTCCAGAAAGATTATTATCAACCCCAAAGGCTTGTGACCAGTTAAAAATCGAAGACAGGACCGAATTATGGTTTTGATGCTGGCATGGAACAGGGAAAAAATTATGAAATTAAATTGCCCTTGATTCCGGAGGGGAGAATATTCAAATGAGACGCGACACTTACGGCCTGGGTTCTGTTTTTTGCTTTTAAGGTTTTTAAAATAGCCGCGATATGGACTTTTACCGTTCCTGTGGCAATTTCAAGATCCCGGGCAATGATCTTATTTGATTTACCCTCAGACAACAGGATCAGAATTTCAAGCTGCCTTACGGACAAACCATGTTTGGAGCCCTGGGTTCCGAGTGGAAAATCCTGACCTTCCTCGCTCATGCCCCCTTGATAATTCATCGCCATTAATTCCGGGGAAAAATACCGACCCCCGGCCAGAACGATCTGAAGCGCGTAGGTGACCACATCTTTTTTGGTTTGTTTGGTGATGAAACCTGCAACACCCGTCTTGAAGGCCTCACAGGCCAGCTTTGAATCCTGATAATTGGTCAACATCACCACAGGGATCTGATCCACAACAGAGGTGAGTTTCTCAAGATTCTTCCAATTATCATGGATTGGACTGTCTATATCCATCACAATCAGGTCAAGCTGATGCTCAGAGATGGATGGCAGAATCTCATTCAGATCCGCAACTTCCAGAAATTGACAATTTTCGTCAAATTCCATGAGTAATGCCCGCATCCCATCCCGACATATTTCATACTCATCTACTATTAAAGCCCGCATTCTGCACAAACCCTCAAACACACCATATATCTATAAGTCATATTATTTTATAAAATATACTTTTAACCACAAAACCTTATCGGTTTATAATATTGGAACCACACATTCTGTTGCACCCATATTGGAAGTAACATAGTCTCAACCTATAATACATATAAATCTGGTAAATTAACCATAAAACAAAGAATTAAATGTATATTAACCATATAAATTAACCATTTGATGAAATTTCTGTCAGATGGCCTATTTCTCTTGCCTCTTCCTATAGGCCATCTGGCGAATATTTAAGAAATAAAAAGGTCGAGGGAATCAGAATAAGCCATTATTCTGTTATTAGATTTTCCGACAAAAACCCTCTTCCTAAAAATTCAATTCCCTACCTGAGTGAAATTGGCCTTTATTGTACGGTGGTTAAAAAGCCGTTCAATTCTCCCTGCAATCCCTGGAAGGTATCTGATAACTCTACAATATTATTATATAATGTTGTAGCAGAATCGCCAGTTTTTACCGCATCGCCTTTTACATTGACCATTAACTCAGACATTTCATCCGTTGTTGCTGCGGTTAATTGAGCACTGCGGGAAATTTCATTGGTCGCAGATTGCTGTTCAGCCATAGCATCGGCAACACTGGTTGTAATATTGCTCATCTCCTGAATTTTCTGACTGATACTATCCATTGAGCGAACCGTTGTTTCGGTCACATTCTGAATTTGATCAATCTGGGCCGAAATCTGATTGGTGGCCTCGGCGGTTTTTTGCGCCAATGATTTCACCTCAGAGGCCACAACCGCAAAACCCTTGCCCGCATCCCCTGCACGCGCGGCTTCGATGGTGGCATTAAGCGCCAGAAGATTTGTCTGCCCGGCAATCTCGGTAATCATATCCAGAATTGAATCAATTTGTTTTACCTCTTTAGACAGGGACACAACCTCTTCATTGGTGGTTTTCACTTCCTTCACAGCACTGTCGACAATTTTTGTTGAACTGCCAATCTGTTCATTTATCTGAGAAATGGAATTGGTCAATTCTTCGGCCGCGCTGGCCACAGACTGTACATTGCCGCGCGTGCTGTCAGATACATTAACCGCATTTTCACAGGCCTCTTGTGTCTGGGTGGCACTTTTATTCATATCCATTGCTTTTGGCGCCATTTCGGAAGAAGAGCTGATGACCTGCCCCACATTATTGACAAAATTTTTGGTCATATCGCGGAATGTGTTATTTTTCTCAGCGATCTCGTGAATGGCATCATTGATATTCTTACTATGACGCAGAAACTCCCCCCCCAGTCCCGCTGGCAAAATCCGACGGTAATATTTTCCGTCCCGAACCGCGATCAGGGATGCACCGGCTTCACGAATGAAGGCATCCATCACATCCAGCATCATATTTATATCGTGATAAAATTCCGCCCGTCCTTCCGGCACATTCCGGCAATCTATTCGGGCTTCGAAATCACCACGGGTAATGCTTTTGCAAACTGCGCGCGCCTCTTCATGCCCTCCCCCCTGGTTTTTTTGTGACTGATCGGATACGGCATTGATTGCCTTTGCCAGTTCCATAAGCCTTGGGTCGGCATCATGGATGATATCAAGTGAAACACTATTGCCAGCGGCAATATCTTTGCAGCCCCTGGTCAGTTCATCAATGCCATTTTCTAAAAAAGCCTCTGCTGAATGTGCCGACTTATCAAAAAAATTATCGAAGATTCCCATTTTTAATCCTTTTTATTCATTTCAAGCTTGTTATTTTTATGATTAGATTTGAGAAAAAATAAACTGATCATAGGTTAAGTTTTGTTCCTGGAGGAAATTCTTGAAATAGACGTAAGAAGCTTCGAGACCGCTTTTACGATCCGCACTTTCGCGCTCTATTTCTAAAAGTTTCTGATAGACAGGTTCGATAGCGTTAATATTTTTCTTGTCCGGCACCCGGCGGCTGGAATGATAACCAATATGATTTCCATCCAGATCATAACTTGGCACCATATGTGCCAATACCCAGTAATAATCCCCGTTCTTACAAAGGTTTTTGACATAAGCGAAAAGCTCATGTCCCTTGCCAATACGCTCCCAGGCAAATTTGAAGATACAGCGCGGCATATCGGGATGCCTGATGCAATTATGTGGTTTGCCGATCAATTCTTTTTCTTCATATCCAGAAACAGATATGAAGACGTGATTTACATAGGTTATTAAGCCTTTTACATCTGTTTTGCTGACAATGAATTCATTGCGGTCAAACGATCTTTCGTTGCCTCCCGGCACCACTTTCATCATATTCATCAGATAAACCCCTCTCATCTATATTAAATTTTTCATCAGGCATCATTCATCAATTCTGAATATAGCCTGTATTAATATTTGCCTTTTATGTGCGACTGCATATAAAATTATTTTATCTTCCGCGTTAACCATGTATACATAAAACACCTCTATTCATCGTTTACAAATTTATGATTTTTGGGGTATTAAAGCTGTTTTATGGCATATGCCATAGGGCTTATATCTCGCTCTTGAGGCAATAAAAAACCCAAAAACAGCGAATTTCAGTTACTTTTATTTTATAAGAATAGATTCAATTTAAATGAAAATTTTAAAAGGCCGTTAAGCTTGTTTAATACGGCTTATTTTGAAAATCGTTAAAATCGGATATTCGGTTCTGTATAATTTCACCCGGCCAGATAAACATTGATGGGTACTTGTTTCTTTTGTAGAATTTTTTTAAGGCAGTGAGAATCGAAATATGATCCAGATTGGCTATATTTATAGAAGTTTTTTGCCTCCGACCCTAAAATAAGCATCGCGATGCATTGCGCCTTGGGCATTGACCCCAGTGACAAGTCCAACATATCCCCCGCTCCGACAATCGCCAGATCATAAGAATTCTCTCTGACAGAAACGGAATTTTCTTTTTTTTCGTCTGAGGGGTGAAACCTGTCAACGGTAATATTTTCCCAGGGCAGAGGCTGTTGGTAAAAATCCTGATACAGGTTTTTTTGATCCCGGCCTTCCAGCACCATCATAGAGGCTTTGCCACGTTCCGACACCAGTCCAAATAAATAAACACTGACAAAACTATATAGGGCAAAGCGTGCCACATCCTTGGAATGAAAAAGATATTCTGTATAAGCCTGCCCCATAATCTACCCCCAATACTACACTTAAACACATGTTTATTATATTTAGAACATCCTTATTTGTCCAATAATATCCTTCTTTTCATTTCGAAACATTCTAAACTTTCGAATAGTGTCATAAGTCTGCTTTGCCTCTTTACCAAATTTTCTTCTCAGCTATACTCAGCGGAAATTATTCAAAAAAAGAGGGTGTCTTATGAAATTTAGCCTGTTAGAAGAAAATCTGAGTTATATCAACGGCCAATGGATAGGCTCAGATAATGGCGCAACCTTTGAAGTAAATAATCCCGCCAATGGTGCCTTCGTGGCTTCTGTTCCGGACATGGGACAGGCAGAAACCCGCCGCGCCATTGAAGCGGCCCACGAAGCTTTAGCTTCATGGCAGGCCAAAACCGCCGCTGAGCGCGCCAATATTCTTAAAAAATGGTATGACCTGATCCTGGACAATCAGGAAGAACTGGCTCAAATCCTCACCGCAGAACAGGGCAAACCGCTGGCCGAGGCCCGGGGAGAGATTGCCTATGGCGCCTCTTTCATTGAATGGTTTGCCGAAGAAGGAAAACGGGTATACGGCGACATTATCCCCTCCAATGCGGACAGCCGCCGCATCCTGACCCTGAAACAGCCCATCGGTGTGGTGGCGGCCATTACCCCGTGGAACTTCCCCAATGCCATGATCACCCGGAAAGTGGCCCCGGCGCTGGCCGTGGGCTGTACCGTGGTGATCAAACCGGCACAGGATACGCCCCTGTCGGCCCTGGCGCTCATGACCCTCGCCCATAAGGCGGGCATTCCGGCGGGTGTGATCAATGTGGTCACCTCCCTTGACCCTCTGCCCGTGGGCAATGAACTCACGTCCAATGAACTGGTGAGGAAAGTCACCTTCACCGGCTCCACACCCGTGGGTAAGATTTTGATGAAACAATGCGCCGATACGGTCAAAAAAGTCTCCCTGGAACTGGGCGGCAATGCCCCATTCATTGTTTTTGATGATGCGGACCTTGATGCGGCTGTGGCCGGGGCCATGGCCTCCAAATATAGAAATGCGGGTCAGACCTGTGTCTGTGCCAACCGCATTCTGGTACAGGATAAGGTCTATGATGCTTTTGCCGCCAAACTGAAAGCGGCCGTGGAAGAACTGGTGGTGGGCAATGGTGCCGATGATGGGGTCAGTGTCGGTCCCCTGATCAATCAGGCCGCGATCCAGAAAGTAGAAGGCCTGTTGAGCGATGCCACGGATAAGGGCGCTGAAATCCTCACGGGGGGTGAAAACCTCGGCAATGGTTTTTTCCAGCCTACAATCCTGACCCAGGTAACAGAAGATATGGATATTGCCCACGCAGAAATTTTCGGCCCCGTGGCCCCTCTTTATCGTTTCAGCACGGACGCACAAGCCATTAAAATGGCCAACGACACCCCCTTTGGTCTGGCGTGTTATTTCTATGCCAAAGACATGAGCCGCATCTGGCGCACCTCGGAAGCACTGGAATATGGCATCGTCGGCATTAACGAAGGCATCATCTCCACCGAAGTGGCCCCCTTCGGCGGCATCAAACAATCCGGCATCGGCCGCGAAGGCTCCAAATACGGCACCGAAGATTTCCTCGAACTGAAATATCTTTGTTTGGGCGGTGTGTAAGGGAAATATTTTTACTCTACCCGGAAAGAACACAATAACCGAAGCCCTAAAAGGGCTGAGGCAAGGCCGACTGGCCGCCCGAGCTGATGCGAGGCGGGGGAGTGCGCGAGCACGGGGGGAACCCCCATCAATTAATAATGAGGGGCATCGCCCCGAGGCAAGGCCAAGCGGCCGCCCGAGCTTATGCGAGGCGGGGGAGTGCGCGAGCACGGGGGGAACCCCCATCAACTAATAATGAGGGGCATCGCCCCGAGGCAAGGCCAAGCGGCCGCCCGAGCTGATGCGAGGTAGGGGGGCAGCGCGCGAGCGCGGGGGGAGCATTCCCCCCTTCAAACCAAAAAATGAAAAGCCACACATTCAGGCCTGACATCATTAACACCTCTCATCCCCATTCTAAACCCTCATTCCCGATCTATATCCTCATTCCCGCGAAAGCGGGAATCCAGTTACACACAATGACTCTGGATGCCCACTTGCGTGGGCATGACGGTTTTATCTGATCCTGTATTTATTGCGCAGACCTAATCCCAAAAGAAATATCAGGACAAAACTTATGGTGCTTTGCAGAAGGCTTAAAACTTGACCCCAAGGGCTTAAATCATTGATGTCCTCCACAGACCAAGGTGTCAGAAAGAGGAATGTGTTTGAAACACTGATTTTCACCGCAGCCATAACATCTTGCCAAAGACTTAAAGAAAATTCATTTCTTGAGATAAAAATGATCCAGAACTGTAATCCTGCAAATATTACCGTAAAGAAGAGCATCCCCCACAGGGGCCGCGCGACACTTCGCCCAATATCCGAAAAAGTCTTATAACACCAATAAAAGAAGGACTTTTTCTGTTCATTTTTTACCTCAAGCTCTAATGCCAGAAAATCAAGTTCCGCATCAAAGCGCTGAACCTTATTCATCAGATGCCTCAAGGTTCCAAAGGCTCTGGCTCTTTCACTCAAGGCCGTATCTTCATGAGATATGGGCCATGTGACATCATCCCAGATCGTATCAACATGAAGTTCACTGCCCTGAAATTGGGGCGGATGTTTTTCGAATTTTGCATTCCTAAAATCAGTTGTAGATTTAAAAATGCTGTTTCTGAAATCTGTGTTTTGTGAGAATGTTGAGCCAATGAAAATTGTATAATCAAAAAATTTTGAGCCACTGAAATTAACATCTCCTGAAAATTTTAAGCCTTCAAAAATTGCCCAATCAGAAAATTTTGAGCCACTGAAAACTGCACCTCCATAAAATTTAGAGTCACTGAAATTTGTCCCATTAGAAAATGATGTGTCATTGAAATATGTATACACAGAAAATACTGAGTCACTGAAATTTACCGCTTTTGCAAATGTTGCGCCGCCAAAATATGTATACTTAGAAAATGTTGAATACGTAAAAACTGCTTTTCCAGAAAAAATTGATTCACTGAAATTCGCATCTCTAGAAAATGTTGAGCCACTGAAATCTATATTATCAAAAAAAATAAAATTATCAAAAAATATAGCTTTTCTGAATTCAATCTTTGAAAGATTTATTCGCCCACAATCCAATAAAGAAATATTTTTAAAAGCATCCTTTCTCATCAACTTAATTTCTAGTTCAGTAATTATATTTCCTTGTTTATAGTTAAAAAGAGAATATTCTTCCTCCCAATGAGGTTCCTTCTCAGCAACTAATTTTTTCTGATCCTCGCTTAAATCCTCATAGATATAGCAATGCCAGAACAGTCTGTTCTTATAGATAGTTTCCTCATCTTTATAATCTTCAGGCTCCCCATACCACGTCAGCAGATGATACCACGGGTTTTGCAGAGCAGGCATAAGTGGTTCTTTTTGTTCTTCGTCAAACATGATTTTCCCCAGTATTTTTTAACAGTCTACAAAGGTGTTGACTTGAAAGCAAATATTGGGACGGAGCATTTGGCTTTTCATTTTTATTGATGGGGGCACGCCCCCGTGCTCGCGCACTCCCCCACCTCGCATAAGCTCGGGCGGCCGCTTGGCCTTGCCTCAGACTATTATAGTCTTCGGTTACTGTGTATGTGTTTTATAAGACTGAGTGTGGGGCTTTTCATTCTTGGTTGGTGGGGGTACCCTTTCAGCAATCAAAATAAAAAACACCCCACGGGTTACATTGCCTGATGTATGGCGCCCGTGGGGGTATTTTACAGAATTAGCTTACAAAACCTATTGCCAGTTTACCTCAACCTGTCCGGTGCCGCTGGCGGGGGCGGTATAGGTATGGTTCAGGCCGCTTTCCCAGACCACATTGCCCGCACCGTCAATTTTGACATATTTATATTCAAACGTCTGTCCCGCCGGAACACTCACATCAAAATACCATGTGGGATATTGTTTGACCACCTGATTGAAGAAAGGCCCCACTGCGGTAGCCGCGCTCGCGCTCCAATAAGAAAGCTCATGCACACTGCCGGTCAGGTAAACATTCTGCCCCACCGCTGTATACGCATTATTGACAATAAAGCGCACGGACACCTGCGCGGCGGTTAAGACTTCAAACTGATCATAAGGCGCAGAGGTGACATTTCCACTGGTTTTAAGGCTCACATCATAAAAACCCGCACTGATGCCGGGCACCTGAAGTTTAACCTGTTGATCCGTCCATGAAACAATGGTTGCGGGACTGGCCCCGAAATAGACATTCCCCGCCACGGCCCCGAAACCTTCGCCATCGATGGTAATGGTCTGACCGGCGCGGGCCGACATGGGCCCCACATGGCCGATAATGGGGGTGGTGCCGGCACTGGTAATCTGCCAGACCCCAACTTCACCCGCCCCCAGATCAAAGGCATTCACCGAACCGTTTGCATTCACCGTAATAGCATTTCCATCCAATAATCCCGTCAATTGATCCGTATAGGTTCCCGCCGGCATGGCAGTGAATAAGCCGGTGATATTGGTGGAGCCTGATGTGGCGCGATTGATGGCCACCAATACAATATTATCACCATATTCACGCTCATAAATATACACATCATTATTGATCCAGCGTTGCTCAGTATCCCCGTAGCCCAAAGCCGGGTTGGCCGCACGCAGAGCGGATAATTTGGTAATGATCTGATAATTCCGGGTCGTATTGTCAAAGGCGGTCATAAAAGCCCTGTTACTGGGGTCGCCGGTGCCGGTCATATATTGTTCTGTACCATAATAAATCACAGGCGTTCCCCGTGATGTCATGGTCAGAGCCACCGCCATATCTGTGCGTCTGGTATCGGCCCCGGTATAATGATAGCGCGGCATATCATGATTATCTATGAAGGTTACCTGATCAATGACCTCATGATAGGCCAGCGCCGTATCACTGATCATATTGTGATAACCGACCCAATCCGTCGTATTGTCCCGAAGAACGGCCCGCACCCCGTTGGTGAAGCGAAAATCCAGCAAACTCATGCCGCTCTCATTGGCATAATCTTCATTCAATGGATCGACTTCACCCGCCCCTAAAAACCATTCACCAAAAGTAAAAACTGCACGGTGTGAATAAAGTGAATCCACCCAAACCTTGGACCAACCCGGCGGCATATGTTTAACCGCATCAACCCGTATGCCATCAACCCCCTTGTCCAGCCACAGATTTATGGCGGATTTTAAATAGGCATCAATGGTTGAATTTTGCAAATTATAATCCGCCAAGTCAAAAAGTCCGCGATAAATGCCGTCTTCATAGGTCGAAAAATTCGTGCCCCCGTTATGATTAAATATCCCCCCAGGATCTGAATTCAAACTGCTGATAAAACTGCCATTATCATAAAGGGCCCCGTCTTCCATATAGGTGGGGTCAACATCACTGGAAGGTGATGTATGATTGGGGGCAAAATCAATAATCACTTTGATACCGTTGGCATGAGCCACTGCAATCAGATTTTCAAAATCGGCCATGCTGCCGAAAAACGGATTTGTCTTTTTATAATCTCTGGCCCAGAAACCATGATAGGATGTCATGCCGGAACCCGGTGTTACGGCATACACATTTTCCACCGGCTGTGATATCCACAGGGCCGTAATCCCCATACCGGTCAGGTAACCATCCTGAATTTTCTGTATAATCCCGGCCCAGTCACCGCCACAATATTTCACCAGATCCGCACAACCCGCACTATATAAACTTCCAGTGGGATTATTGCTCACGTCCCCGTCCGCAAAACGGTCCGTCATGACCTGATAAATCACATCATGGGTAAAATTCACATCATTATTAATATCACCCGCCCTGGAACTGCCCAAAGAAGTGCTCCACAGAATGGCCGAAGCCACTGCGCCTACAAAAACCTGTCTGAAGATAAGACCATATGCTCTGATTTTCATGAAATATTCCTCCCAGAATTTCCTGATGATGATAAATTTTCCCTGAATGAATGATAACAAAAACAGCCGGACATTTGGGATGAATACGTATGTATCCCGCACGAAACGAGTCCCCAAGGGAAAATAACGCCCACATTCGCCAACGGCGGCCTTCTTTCATAAATTAAATGATTTTTCTGGCGGAATTTATCTTTCTGGTGCAAACTTGTTCTTAATGAAAAGCAATGAGTATATGTGGACAGATGAGGGGTGATAAACCGACATCATTTGATATTGCGCATCTGGCTGGCGTGTCGCAGCCGACGGTTTCCCGCGCCCTGAGGGATAGCCCTCTGGTGAACCGGGAAACCCGTGAAAAGGTGCAGGCCATTGCCAGGGAACTCAATTACAAGGTTGATATCAACGCCCGCAATTTACGCTCTCAACAAACCAATACCATTGCCCTGCTCTTATGTGAGGACCCCGGACTGGGTGACAGTCTCATCAACCCCTTTTTCCTGTCCATGCTTGGCAGCATCACCCGTGCTTCCGCCCGGCGGGGTTATGACCTGTTGATTTCCTTTCAGCAGCTCAGTGAAAACTGGAATGACGATTATGAAAAAGCCCGCCGGGCAGATGGCATTATTTTCCTGGGTTATGGTGATTATATCACTTATATCGAAAAAATTTCCCAGCTGGACAAACTCGGCGCCCATTTCATCACCTGGGGCCCGGTCATTCCGGGCCAACCCGGCCATTTCATCGGCTGTGACAATCTTAACAGCGCCCATCTCGCCACCCGGCATCTAATTAACCTTGGCCGTAAGAACATCGCTTTTCTTGGGAATATTTCCGAACATAGCCCGGAATTTAATCAGCGGTATCAGGGATATGTGAAGGCACTTCTGGAAGCGAAATTAACCGTCAATCCCGCCTTGCAGATTGACGCGGACACTTCGGAGGAAATGGGCTATCAGGCTGCCATAAAACTGATCCAAAGCGGCCTTGATTTTGATGCGGTATTTGGCGCCAGCGACCTGATTGTCATTGGTGCCATCAAGGCCTTTCAGGAAAGGGGCCTAAAGGTGCCGGACGATGTGGCTGTTATGGGGTTTGATAATATCCCCACCGCATCTTATACCAATCCGCCCCTGACCACGGTGCAGCAGGACACCATTCAGGCTGGTGAATTATTGGTGGAAAATCTGTTGAAACTGATTGAGGGTGAAGACGTGGAAACGACCCTGCTGCCGGCAAAACTGATCATTCGAGAATCCTGTGGCAGCGAATCCTGAGGCAGCGAATACTCCGGCAGCGAAACCTGTAGCAGCGGTTCCAGTGGCAGTCCTCTGCCCTAAAATTATTCCTCTACCACATCTTCCATCTTGTCATCCACCATCAAGGTCGCAAAACCTGCAAGCATCATGAATATGCCGCCCAATATGAGCGCATAAATCGCTTCGCCGTTAAACAGACTTCGCACCAGCAAACCCAAAACGCTGGCCGCCATCAATTGCGGGATGACAATGAAGAAATTAAAGATGCCCATATAAAGCCCCATTTTCCGGGCCGGAAGGGAACTGGACAAAAGGGCATAAGGCAGGGACAAAATAGAAGCCCAGGCAATACCCACCCCGATCATGGATAACCAGAGCAGGGATGGGTCTTTAATAAACAGGAATGAAATCAGCCCCAGGCCCCCGCAAAACAAATTGATCATATGGCTGATCTTGCGCCCCGTGAAACGCACCAATACCGGAATGGCAAAAGCCGCCAGCGCCGCAAACCCATTATAAGAGGCAAAAAGAACCCCGACCCAGTCCGCCCCGTCATTATAAGCCTTCGACAACGGGTCATTGGTGCCATAATGATGGCTGGTAATGGCGGACGTGGTATAAATCCACATGGCAAACAAGGCAAACCACGAAAAAAACTGCACCACCGCCAATTGTTTCATGGCACGGGGCATATGGAACATATCGTTGATGATCTCATAAAAGCCATTATCCATCCTGCCTTGTCTTTTTAAGGATGCGGTGACAAATTGAATCAAACCAAAAATACTGCCGCCGATGGCAAGCAGGTAGAGCTGCTTGTCCAGGTCCCAGCGCAGAATGGCCGCAACAAAAATCAACCCGCCGATCAGCCACAGAAAACCGCCGCGAATATAATCCCCTTCCGTGCGAATGGAAGCTTCGCGTTCCTTTTCACTTTGCAGGGCCTTGCTATCCTGAAACCGGTCCAATTCTTCCGGTGTATATTCCCTGGTGGAAACCACCGTCCATAGCACCGTAAGCAGCATAACCGCACCGCCCATATAAAAGGAATATTTCACCGACTGAGGAACCGTGCCTTCCGCGGCCACATTGCTGATATCAAACCAGTTGCTCATCACCCACGGCAGGGCTGAGGCGAGTACGGAACCCACACCGATAAAAAAGCTCTGCATGGCAAAACCCCGGGTGCGTTGTTCATCCGGCAGCATATCGCCGACAAAGGCACGAAACGGTTCCATGGCAATATTAATGGAGGCATCCATAATCCATAACATGCCCGCCGCAATCCATAGCAGCGGTGAATTGGGCAGGATAATGATGGCGAGGCTGCTTAAAATGGCGCCATAGAGAAAATATGGTCGCCGCCGCCCCAGACGGTTCCAGGTCTTATCGCTCATATAACCAATGATGGGCTGCACCAATAATCCGGTCAGCGGGGCCGCCACCCAGAGAATGGGAATATCGTCTATTGAGGCCCCCAGAGTCTGAAAAATACGGCTCACATTGGCGTTTTGCAGGGCAAAACCAAACTGAATGCCCAGAAAACCAAAACACATGTTCCAGATTTGGATAAAATTAAGCTGTGGTTTCTGCATAGATTTTATTTAACCGCCTGATAAATGGTAAAACTTAAAGGTGGAACAGAAACGCTTAAGGTCTGATCTGCATCTGCGTTGAGAGCTTTATTATCACCCAAAGCCCGATAATGCGGGTTGGGTGCGGCAAAACGTGCGGTTTTCATCTCAGGTGAAATATTAAACAACAGCATAAGCGCCTGCCCGCTTTTTTCATCCGTACGGGAAAAAGCATAAATGCCGGGCTTGTCCGAAGCATATAATGTTTTATGATCGCCGTGGCGTAAGGCCCGGTTTTCATGATAGATTTCCGCATAAGCCTTAAAGGTCTGATAGAGGGGGTGGTTTACATCAAAATTATCATCGGCCACATTTTTATCGGTGCCGAGCAGATCATATTGATGATAACGTGCCACCTGTGAGGGCATCATGTCTTCGCGGGAACCTTCATAAAGACCGCCACCCGTGAAGCCCTGTTCCGCCCCGTAATAAAGAATGGGCACCCCCCGGGCAAAATACATAAAGGCATGGGCGAGCTTCACCCGTTCGAGTTTTTCTTCTTCCGATGCGTCCGGCAAATCCCTGTTCACAAAATAACCAAACCGGCCATCATCATGATTGCCGATATAGGTCATCAACATGGAAGCATTACTGTCCTGATCCCGATAATAATGGTCCTGATCAAACAGGGATTTTAAAATATTGGTGCCACCTTTGCCGGCAAAGACTTCTTCCATGGCATCCTGAAAGGGGAAATCCAATACGGAGGGCAACATGCCCTCGGTGGTATATTGGCTCAAGGCCTGCGGTTCATGAATTTCCGCTTCGCCGAAAAAGTGGAAATTTTCAATACCTTCACTTCGGGCATGCTGAGAAATAATAGGCGAAAATTCCTGCCAGAAGTCCAGCCTGACAAATTTAGCCGTATCAATACGAAATCCGTCGGGTTTATATTCACTGATCAGGCTTTTGAAGATTTCGATGAGACCAGCTCTGACCCCCGGGTCGGCGGTTTTAATATCATCCAGTCCGGCAAAGTCGCCATGAAGCACAGATTCACCGCGAAAAAGACTATCCCCCCGGTTGGAATAATTTGCAAGATCATTGAGCCAGGCCGGGTTTTTCACATTTTCTTCTCCCGCCGGAATGAAGGGGGTATAAGGATCCCCCTGTTTCATTTCAGCCTGGCTTTTATAAGAACATTCCTGATCATTGCGGCTGCCATCCGGATGGTGGCATTCTTTATATTTGACCACATCCCCGGTATGATTAACCACAATATCAAAAAACACCTTGATATCACGTTCATGCGCCGCCGCGATCAAATCCTTCAAATCCTGTTTACTGCCCAGATGCGGATCTACCCCAAGGAAATCAACAATCCAATATCCATGATAACCCGCCACATCCCCCTGAAGCACTTTATTGCCCATAAAGGGGGTCATCCACAGGGCCGTGACCCCAAGCCCCTTGATATAATCCAGTTTGTTCATAAGCCCCTTTAGGTCGCCGCCATGAAACTTGCGGTCACTGGTCGGGTCGAAGCCGCCGGAAAAGACGGGCTGGTCAGGCGAGCCATGATCATTGCCCGGATCACCATTGCTAAAGCGATCCGTCATGACAAAATAAAATAAATCATCCTGAATGGGGCGGCTGCGATAATCCTGCTTCACCAAAGAAATATCTTTGTCGCTCTGGTTCTTCTCCGGGGCTTCACCACAGGAGGCCAGGAGACAAGCCAGCATAATCACAGGCAACTTATATATTTTTTTATTCATCATGTTTCCCGCCACTCTGCCTTTTTCCAGTATATTTATTTCCGGTAATGTTTATTTTATGTCCAGCACGGTTACGGAACGGGGTGAAAGACTGATTTCAGAAGAAAAATGCACTTCTTTATCCCGGATCACGTCATAAGCTGTTTTATGCCCCTCAAGCATTTCAGCAAAACGGGCCAACGTCAGTTTTTTTGCCTTTTTGTTTTTATTCAATATCACCATAATCTTTTCCTGATCATCGTAACGGAAATAGACATAGGTGCCGCCTTCGGGAATATAATGCATGACCTTACCGGTATGAATGACCTTCTTACCCTTACGCCAATTGGCCAGTTTCCGTACAAAATCCTGTGCGGTTTTTTGTTTTTTATTCAGCCCCTCCCCGGTGAAAGCATTAACCTTATCACCAGCCCAACCGCCGGGGAAATCGCTGCGGATTATCCCGTCATCCTTGCCATTGGGGTTGGTTTTCAGGATTTCAGAGCCGTAAAATACCTGGGGTATGCCGCGCATGGTCAAAGTATAGGCCATGGCCATTCTGTAGAGGTCAAAATCTTCACCAAGCTGGGTATAAAGACGGTTCATATCATGATTGTCGGACATGATGATCAGGCTGTAAGGGTCGGCATATTGATTGTCCAGAGACAGAGCATAATAAAGCCTTTTCAAACCATTGGACCAGCCTTCCTCTTTTTCCGTCAATGCCCTGATCATGGCATCCTGCAAAGGGAAGTCCATCAGGCTCGGCAGTTCAGAGGTATAACCATCCTTATTCACCTTGCCCTTCTGCCAATAGGAGATCATCTCACGGCTATTTTCATATTCTTCCCCCACCAGATTAAAGTTGGGATATTCCCTCATCAGCCTCTCTGCCCATCGGGCCGAGAAATTCTGATCCGGGTAAGAATAGGTATCCATGCGAATACCGGACAGATCCGCATATTCAACCCACCAGAGGGCATTTTGAATGAGATAAGTGGATAATAACGGGTTTCTCTGATTAAGGTCGGGCATGGCCCGGTCAAACCAGCCATCGGAAAAACGGTCCCGGTCCCATTTCGCCGCATAAGGATCATGGACTGTATTATGGATGTGGTTGCTCTGAACATAATCCCCGTCATTAAAATTGACCCAGTCCGGGCTGGGCATATCCTTCATCCACCAATGTTCCGAACCTGAATGATTGGCCACCATATCCATAATCAGGCCCATGCCCCGGGCGCGGGCCTCTTTTGACAAGCGGACATAATCTTCATTGCTGCCAAAGCGCGGGTCCTGTTTATAAAAATCCGTAATGGCATAACCATGATAGCTGGTGCGGGGCTGGTTATTTTCCAGCATAGGGGTGGGCCACACAAGGGTAAAACCCATTTCAGAAATATAATCCAGATGGTTGATCATGCCCTGAATATCCCCGCCATGGCGGCCATCCTTATGCTGCCGGTTCGGGCCTTCTTTCATGCCCTCCACCGCATCATTTTCCGCAAGCCCGTTGGCAAACCGGTCTGGCGTGATCAGATAGATGGCATCAGATGTGTCAAAGCCCTTGCGCAGGGCCGACCCTTTGCGGCGTTGTTTTAATTCATAAGAATGGGTGATTTTCTGACCATCTGTATGCTGGAAAATAATGTCAAATTTTCCGGCGCGGGCCTTATTGCCAATCTTTATATCAAGAAATACATAATTGGGGTTTTCAGGGCGCATGACCTTTTCAAGGTGAATGTCCGTCCCGTCCACCTTGGCATCAAAGGTGGAAATTTGATGCCCATGCACCAATAATTGCAGACTATTGTCCTTAAAACCCGTCCACCAGAACGGCGGTTCCACTCGTTTGAGTGCGGTTTCTGCCTGAACCGTTCCCATGGTCAATATTATGATACAGACAAGACTTTTTAGTATGTTTTTCATCATATTCCCTATTTTAATCTGCTGATATCTGCGGCTTTGGCCGGGGTGAAGCGCATGGCCTGCCCCCCGCCGGGCACAAGGTTCAGGGACAGGATATTCTGCGCCGTGACCAGCTTTTCTTCGATTACAAGGTCATAAGGATTGGTCTGCCAATCCCCCTTGTCCCCATCTTTGTAAATCTGGGCTACATAGGATATGCCGGGCTTGAGGAAATTAAGCGATACTTCCAGCGTACGGGCCTTTTCATCCGTCAGACTGCCCAGATACCAGTCATCGCTGTGGCGGTCTTTGCGCGCAATGGTCACAAAATCGCCAATTTCGCCATTCAGCGCCCGGCTATATTCCCAATCCGTGGGCACGTCCTTGATAAACTGGAAAGCATCCGGGCGTTTTTCATAATTTTCCGGAAGGTCCGCCGCCATCTGAATGGGGCTATAAAGCACCACATAAAGGGACAATTGTTTGGCCAGGGTGGTGGGAATACGATTGTCGGGTTTTTCTTTTTCAAACAAAAGATCAAATATGCCGGGTGTGAAGTCCATCGGGCCTGCCAACATACGGGTAAAGGGCAGAATGGCCGTATGTTCCGGTGAATTTCCGGGACTGCCCCAGGCGTTAAATTCCTGCCCACGCGCGCCCTCACGCGCCACCCAGTTGGGATAGGTACGCCTTAGTCCCGTACCCTTGATCGGTTCATGAGAATTGATGGAAATCTGACGTTTGGCGGCTTCTTCCACCACTTTTAAATAATGCCGCGCCATGATCTGGCTGTCATGCCATTCATAATCTGATTTGCCATTTTTTTGCCAGTGAATAGTCTGTCCGCCGTCGGCCACATAACCGGTTTTTATCAGTTTAATGCCATGGTCTCTGGCATAATCGAGCGCGGCCCCCAATTGATTTTCATAATTGGTGATGCCACCGGATGTTTCATGATGACCGATCAGGCTGACCCCTTTTTCCGCCGCATATCTGGACAATTCATCAATGTCAAAATCCGCATAGGCTTTGGTAAAATTGAACACACCGCCATTATTATACCAGTCCCCGTCCCAGCCAATATTCCAGCCTTCCACCAACACACCCCTGAAGCCATTTTTGGCGGCAAAGTCGATATATTCTTTGGTGCGTGCCGTGGTGGCCCCATGCTTGGGGCCGGAGCCCCATGTGGCTGTGCCCAGATGCATTTCCCACCAGATCCCCACATATTTTCCAATGTCAACCCAGGACACATCGCCCAGTTTATTGGGCTCATTCAAATTCAAAATCAAATCGGACATGAGAAGCTCGGCGGCTGTGTCAGTAATCTGCAATGTGCGCCACGGTGTGTTAAACGGGGCTTTGATTTTAGCTTTAATACCGTCCGACAGGGGGGCCAGATCAGCGGAAAAACCATTATATCTGGTGCGTTTCAAAGACATGCCCGAATAATCAATCAGGGCGGCTTCATGAATGCTGATATGCAGACCCTGCTTCGTTTTCATTGTGACAGGTGTATGGGCCAGCGGCACATCCTGCAGGTCTGTTTTATGATATAGATATTCATAGCGGTTCCATTCCCGCCCCGGTGTCCACCATGCGGTTGCCTGCTCTGAAAAATTAAATTCCGTCAATTCATCAATAATCTCTGCATTGACCAGGTTTGTCTGCTCAGGAAATTCATAACGAAAACCAAGGCCGTCATTATAAAGCCGGAAAACAAGATCCATCGTTCTTTTCAGGCCGGAGGTTTCCCTCAGGCTGACCCGCAACTCATTATAATGATTAAGCACATGTTTCTTTTCCCCCCAGGGCTGTGTCCAGGTCTCGTTAAATTCACGCCTTTTGCTGTCCCGGATGACAAAGCCGCCATCCATATGGGGAATATCCTTAAAACGAAAGCCCAGTCTGGATTTTTCAACCACATTCCTGTCCGCCCGCGCCACCCGGTAAAAGGCCGCCTGATTTTCAAGAAAGAATGTCACCGTCAGCTTTTTATCCGGGGAAGATACACTCAGATTTTGCGCATAAAGATGATTTACACTGGCCAAAAGGCTGAAAATGATCAAGAAAATTACGGTGGCTGATTTTTTCATCTGGTATATGTCCCTATATTTTTCAATTATATTCCGGCCGCACAATATTGCGCGATAAAGTTCTGATGGCTTGGCAGACGTTTTACTTCACGGCTCATTATACTGTTCAGATTTTTTAGATATTCCGCCACATCCCGAGAGGGGACGGTATCCGCCAGCGGGCTATAATCATCCGGAATCAGGCCCTGACCCACCATAACCTGTAACCATGCCACCTCTGTGAACAGCTCATCATCCCGTCTGTATAATTGTGAAGTTTGTTTGAAAATTTCCATACGCTTCTTTAGTGTATCCGGCACGTCCATTTCACGACACCGGGTCCAGAAAGAACTGTCATGACGGGCATTCAAATGATAATGCAAAATAATGAAATCCCGGATCGATTCATATTCATACGTCATACGACGATTATATTCCGCACGATTGACCTCATTAAAATCCAGTGCCGGGAAATGTTTTACCAAAGTGGTTACAGCCGATTGGATCAAATGAATGCTGGTACTTTCAAGAGGTTCAATAAAGCCGCTTGAAAGTCCGAATGCCACGCAGTTTTTATTCCAGATCTTTTTGCGTCGACCTGTTTTGAACCTTATGGTCATCGGGTCCTTGAGGGTTTCGCCTTCTATATTGGAGAGCAATATCTGTGTTGCCTCATCCTCACTCATATAATCGCTGCAGAAAACATGACCATTGCCGGTTCGATGTTGCAGTGGAATGCGCCACTGCCACCCCGCCGTATGGGCAATACTTTGTGTATAAGGCCGCAAGGGCGACCCTTCATTTGAACATGGCACCGCAATGGCCCGGTCGCAGGGCAGCCAATGGGTCCAGTCTTCATAACCGGTTTGCAAAGCCTCCTCAATTAAAAGCCCCCTGAAACCGGAACAATCAATGAATAAATCACCCTCGATAGTCTGACCATTTTCAAGGGTTACAGAGCTGACAAAACCATCCTCACTGCGAAGATTGGTTTTAATGATTTTGCCCTCAAGCCGCTTCACACCATTTTTCTCACAAAATTTTCTTAAATATTGCGCGTAAAGACCCGCATCAAAATGAAAGGCATAAGCAAGCCCGTCCAGGGGGCTGCCCTCAATTTTATCCATACGGGCAAATTTCCCTGCCCGTGCGGCCATATTATTAAAAGAATAATTGTCCAGATTTTCAGCATTGCCCTCTTTCAGGCTTTTCACCCATACGTGCTGAAAAGGTGTCATGCCAAGCTTGCGGCCAACAAACCCGAAACCATGCATATAACGATCCCCAAGTTCGCCCCAATTCTGGAATTCAATGCCAAGTTTTATGGTGCTTTTTGTCTGACGCATAAAATCCTTTTCATCAAGGCCCAGAAAAGCATTAAAAGCCAAAATTGGCGGGATGGTGGCTTCACCAACCCCGACCGTGCCAATCGCATCAGATTCAATCAGTTTAATACTAAGCTGTTTGCCCAACATCTTGCTCAGCATGGAAGCCGCCATCCAGCCCGCAGTACCGCCCCCTACGATGACTATTTTCCTGACACGGTTTTCACTCATATCCTCCACGGCCTCATTTTACATTTTTCTTATTAGAATGGCCCCACCGAAGGATGTCAGCAGGGCCATACCATCGAAATTCACAAAAACAAAGGTTACATCTTATACGTCAGACCAAACATGATATTACGGCCGTATGTATGATAGTTTTTAACTTTGCGTTCGTCATCCCCATAATATTGAAGGAAGGGTTCGTTTGTCAGGTTTGACCCCTGAAGATAAATACTCAGACCTTCTACACCCGCTTCACTCAAATCATAAGAGAGCTGGGCATCAAATATGGTTTCCGGTCTGGCCAAAGTATTTTCTCGACCCAAGCTAATCTTGAAGGCCTCCGCCAGGTATGTAGAACGATGACGCGCACTTATGCGTGCCTGAAATCCAGCTTTCTCATAATAAAGCGTCGCATTTAACACGGTTTTCGAAAGACCCGGCAATTCAACCGGATCATCTTCCGGATTTTCTCTCACGGAAGATCCGGTGAAGGAAGCGCTCATCAAGGCACCAAAACCATCCAGGTTTTCAGAAAGCATGCTAAAGGGCAGGGATGCTGATAATTCCAGTCCGTAAATTTTGCCGCCATCACCATTTTCAGGGGCTGTAATATAACCCTGAGTGAGAAGAGGACTCTCAGAACTTAAATTCGTTGTTACACCAGAGAAATCCACCAGCACTTTATTCTTAAAGACATAATTCTGTAAATGTTTATAAAAACCGGCTATGGCAAAATATCCGCCCTCCCCAAAATAAGTCTCATAAGCCAGGTCAAACTGCCAGGTCATCCACGGGCGCAGGTAGGGGTTCCCCCCATCGCCGCCCCAAGGGGACCTGCTAAGATCCGTTGAAGATACATTTGCATCATCAAAGCTAAAACTACGGCTGGCATTCATCTGATCCATCCGCGGGCGAGCCATTACCCGGGCAATGCCGAGGCGAAGTTTCTGATCTTCGGCCACATCAAAATTAAAATTCAGGCTCGGCAAAAATTCCCAGAATTTTTCACCATCGACGATATTGGACTCTGTGAGACCTCCATCTTCAATCTGGGCCACAACACCGGCAGAGGATTGATCCGTATGGACAACCTGAAGGCCGATATTACCCTTTACAGGAACCTCTCCCCAATCCGTGTCAATATTGGCCATTACATAGGCATTCAGGACTTTCTCCTTAACAGACCATGTGTTGGTCGCACTTCCGAGTATGTCCGCATTGGTAAAAAAGTAAAAACCATCATCAATCAATGATCGGGAGTCAAAACTGAGAAGATCACCCATGCCGATAAAATCAAGGGACGTTGGCTCCAGAAGATATTGGTCGGGCACACGAACCTGTTCCGGATAATCATTCAGGGTCATCCATTCCCCTTTTTTCGTATGATTTTTATTGCGTTCGCTATATCGGGCGCCAAATTCAATACTTGAAAAGAACCCTTCCATCTGCCGTTCCGCCGCCATTTTAATGGCGCTCAGATCATCATCAGATGTTTCCGTATTTCGGAAACCATCCTGAGAGGCACATTCCCAGCCCAAAGCTTCCGTACAGAAAGGCCCACCCCACCCAAGATTGTCACCAAGTTGCATAACATCCGGATCAGCATAATTATCCCGTGTTGGTGAAAGGGTAATACCGTTTTCACCCGTCAGGTCAAAGCCGATATTATCCGTCAGGCCGCTTCCGCCGCGTCCGGAGCCGAAATATACCTCACTGGCCGCATAAGTCCTTTCCGCCTTTGAATAACTGAGATCAAGTTCCACATCCCAGTTATCATTCACCTGATAGAGCGTATTCCAGCCGACGGCATATGTTGATACATCCCGGTCAGAAAAATCATTCCTGTTCATGGTCTTGATATCATTAAAGACCCCTTGGGTAATGAGGTTATTTTCCACAGCGATGGATTCAAATCCACTTTTTGTGTAACCGGCCACTTCCATGCCGCGCAAGGTCTGTTCATCATTAAATTTGGAATAAAATCCATCAATTCTGGAATGCCATTGATCATTGGGCTCAAATTCCAATACAGCCAGAAACCCATCCCGTGTCAATTCATTGGATTTCACGAAGGGCTTGATCCCTGCTACGATCTCATCCTGCGAAGGGCCGTCGCCGTCAATATCATCATAGCCCCAATAATGAACATATTGCTCATGAATGGGCTGCACCATGCGCGAATAGCCTACTGCATAACCAATCGTACCCTCTTCATTTTGTCCGATATAGGCAATATTGCCCCGATATCCCCAAGCCGATGTTCCTGCGTTCAAAGCCCCTTTATCACTGACTTCACCACGCGCCCCGACAACAAAAACCGGTTCTTTATAATTGAGGGGACGAACTGTTTGCATATCTACCGTGCCGCCGACGGCCTGTGATGTCAGGGTTGCATCCGGCGTTTTATAAACCAAAGCCCCGGTAATAAGTTCAGATGGGAATTGATCATATTCAACAGAACGGTTGTTATCTGATGAAACCATTTCACGACCATTCAGTGTCGTTGATGTAAAGTCTGGCGCCAGTCCCCGAATGGAAATTTTATTGGCACGGCCATCAAAACGCTGCGCCGCCAGTCCCGGCAGACGGGCCAGCGCCTCACCGATGGAAGCATCCGGTAATTTACCAATATCTTCCGCCGAAATAGCTTCAATAATAGAGGAATTATCCCTCTTGGCCGCGATGGAATTCATGATACTGGCGCGAAAACCTGTAACGACCACTTCTTCCAATGTATCATCTTCGCCAGCCTGTTCCACGGCTTCCTGGGCGGACGCAGCCTGTGTGCCTGTCATGGCGATCACCAAAGCGCTGGCGGCGGAAAAATAATGTCTCTTGCGAATATTTATTAAGTTTAATGTGGAATCCTGCTGGATTTCCTCCCTGAATAGCGTCACTTTTGAAACTCCCTCGATTTTTGGGCTGTCGAACAACCTCTGGATTTTTGTCTATTATTTATGCGCGTCTGTATAATTTTTATGCGCTTTCATTAATCCCCTCATCCTATTCACTGAATATTACATGTGACAAGCGCATGCATACGTATTCATAGGGAAAATCGTCCTACATACGTATTCAAAACCTGTAAATCAGGCCACTAATTCGAAATAACAGAAAGCCGAAAATCTTTTAAGATCCTATAATTATTGTATATTCTTGGATGCGGGCGATAAAGACAATAAAAATCCGCTATGAATATATTTCCGTTGAATACGTATGCAGAAGGTTGCCACACCATTTATTATAAGCCTATTTTCTAGGCATAAACATCAGTGAGAAGAAGACCCAAGACCCATAAATCATCTGAAATGACAGGGCCTTTCACTGATAAAGACCAAATAAAAAAACAGAAGAAATATATTTATGAGTGACTTAAACTGGTGGCGGGGTGCCGTTATTTACCAGATTTACCCCCGAAGCCTGATGGACAGTAATGGCGATGGTATCGGTGATCTGCCTGGAATAATTGAAAAGCTGGATTATATAAAGAGCCTTGGTGTGGATGCCATTTGGGTGTCCCCCTTTTTCAAATCCCCCATGAAAGATTTCGGTTATGACATCAGCGACTACCGGGCTGTAGATCCCATATTCGGGTCGCTGAATGATTTTGACCACCTGATAACCCGCGCCCATGAATTGGGATTAAAAGTGATGATTGATCAGGTCCTAAGCCATACATCCGATCAACATGACTGGTTTCAGGAAAGTTGTCAGGACAAGGAAAATGACAAAGCGGACTGGTATATCTGGGCCGATGGAAAAAAGGATGCCCAGGGCAACATTGTGCCACCCAACAACTGGCTTTCCATCTTTGGCGGTAGTGCCTGGCAATGGCATGAAGCGCGGCAACAATATTATATGCATAATTTTCTCACCAGTCAGCCCGACCTGAATTATCATAATCCCATTGTCCGCAAACAAATGCTGGCGGAAACAGAATTCTGGCTGAAACGCGGTGTTGACGGATTTCGCTTTGACGCCATCAATTTCTGTTATCATGATGAATTATTGCGCGACAACCCCATCAAACCTGAGGATAAAAGACGGGGTCGGGGATTCAGCGCCGACAATCCCTATGCGGCTCAATATCATATTTATGACAATACCCGCCCCGAAAGCCTAAGCTTTCTTGAAGATTTACGGGCCCTGCTCGATCGTTATGATGCCGCCATTTCACTGGGGGAAATTAATTCAGAAGATTCCCTGGCAACCATTGCCGAATATACTGCCGACAATAAACATTTGCATATGGGTTATAGTTTTGAGCTTCTGGTGGATGAATTTTCCGCCGACCATATTCGTGTCACCGTTGAAAAACTGGAAGAACGTCTGCGAGACAGCTGGCCGTGCTGGGCCATCAGCAACCATGATGTGGTTCGTGTTTTAAGCCGTTGGGGCGGGGATAATCCGCCTGAGCAAATGGCCAAAATGCTTTCCGCCCTGTTATTCTCTCTGCGCGGAACCCTGTGCAGTTATCAGGGTGAAGAGTTGGGCCTACCTCAGGCGGATATACCATCCGATCAGCTTCAGGATCCTTTCGGAATCAAATTCTGGCCTACCTTCAAGGGCCGCGATGGTTGTCGCACCCCCATGCCCTGGACGGATAAGGGCAAGGCGGCCGGTTTTTCGCAGGCCAAACCCTGGCTGCCCGTGCCTGATGAACATCGCGCCCGGGCCGTGGAAATACAGGATGCCCAGCCACATTCAATCTTAAACAGCTACCGCGCTTTTTTGAAATGGCGCGCCCGGCATCCGGCTTTACGGGTGGGGGATATAGATTTTATAGACAGTGCGGAAGACAGTTTGACCTTCCTGCGCAGCCATGAGAACGAAAAAATTGTCGCCTGTTTTAATTTATCGGATCAGGGAAAATATATCACTCTGCCGCCTGAATGGGACATTCATACATGTCAGGATCACGGTCTGGATGAAGTGATTTTACAGGACAATCAAGTCACCCTTCCCCCCTATGGTGTATTTTTCGGCAAAATTATTTGTGAGACAGCCTGATTCCCTGTATGTCTTTAGAATAATATTTCTTAGGGAGACATTGCATGGAAACTCGTGCCGCCGTGGCCTTTAAAGCCGGACAGCCATTAAGTATTGAAACAGTGACCCTGGACGGGCCGCGACCGGGGGAGGTTTTGGTGGAAATGAAAGCCACCGGCATCTGTCACACCGATGCGTTCACCCTGTCCGGGGACGATCCCGAGGGGGCTTTCCCCGCCATTCTTGGCCATGAGGGCGCAGGCATTGTGGTGGAAGTTGGTGCCGGTGTTACATCTTTGGAAGTCGGCGATCATGTGATCCCGCTTTATACCCCCGAATGCCGTGAATGTGATTATTGCCTGCATCCCAAGACCAACCTCTGTCAGAAAATCCGCAGCACCCAGGGTCAGGGCCTGATGCCCGATGGCACCAGCCGTTTTAAACTGAATGGCGAACCGATCCTGCATTATATGGGCTGCTCAACCTTTTCCAATTATAGCGTTCTGCCGGAAATTGCTTTGGCCAAAGTCCGCAAAGACGCGGATTTTGAGAAAATCTGTTATATCGGCTGCGGGGTCACCACCGGGGTCGGGGCCGTGGTCTATGATGCCAAGGTGGAACCCGGTTCAAACGTGGTGGTCTTTGGTCTTGGCGGTATTGGCCTCAATGTCATTCAGGGCGCGCGCATGGTGGGGGCCAATAAAATTATCGGCATCGACATTCATGAAGGCCGTCTGGAAATTGCCAAAAAATTCGGCATGACCGATTTTATCAATCCCAATAAATGTGACAATCTGGTGGAAGCCATCATGGATTTAACTGGTGGTGGAGCGGACTATAGTTTTGAATGTATCGGTAATGTGAATACCATGCGTCAGGCGCTGGAATGCTGTCACAAAGGCTGGGGCGAAAGCATCATCATTGGGGTGGCCGGTGCCGGTCAGGAAATATCCACCCGGCCGTTTCAGCTGGTCACGGGCCGGGTCTGGCGCGGTTCGGCCTTTGGCGGTGCGCGCGGGCGTACGGATGTGCCAAAGATTGTGGACTGGTATATGGACGGTAAAATCAATATTGACGACCTGATCACCCATACCATGGGGCTGGACGATATTAACAAAGCCTTTGACCTTATGCACGGCGGAAAGAGCATCCGCAGCGTTGTGGTCTATTAAAAAATAAAGAAGGTGAAATCATGGAATTGATCGCGGAACATAAATGTTTTGACGGCATGGTGGGTTCTTATCGCCATCATGCCCGCAGCACCCGGTGTGAGATGGACTTTATGGTCTTCACCCCGCCCCAGGCCATGGATGGCCCGGTGCCCGCCCTCACCTATCTGGCTGGTCTTACCTGTACACCGGAAACATTTGCCACCAAGGCCGGGGCCTTTGCCATGGCGGCCAAACTCGGGCTGATGTTGATTATGCCCGATACATCGCCGCGCGGCTCCCATGTGCCGGACGAAGAAGATGCCTGGGACTTTGGCAAAGGGGCAGGTTTTTACCTCAATGCCACAGAGGAACCATGGCGGGAAAATTATCAGATGGAAACCTATATTACGGAAGAATTATATGATCTGATCCAAACCAGTTTGCCCGTCATTGCCGAAAAACAGGGCATTTTTGGCCATTCCATGGGCGGTCATGGTGCCTTGACACTTTATTTGAAAAATCAGGATAAATATAAATCCGTTTCCGCCTTTGCCCCCATTGTTTCCCCGTGCCAATGCCCCTGGGGCCATAAGGCTTTAGGCCAATATCTGGGTCAGGACCAAAAGGCATGGGGCCAATATGATGCATGCCATTTGATGGAACAGCTCGGTGATGCCACATCCCGGGCCGAAATATTAATTGATCAGGGAATGGGCGATGCCTTTTTAAAAGAACAGCTCCATCCCCATCTCTTTGAACAGGCCTGTGCCAAAGTAAAACAAAAGCTCACCCTGCGCCGCCATGAAGATTATGATCATGGTTATTATTTCATACAAAGCTTTATGGATGACCATCTGAAACATCACGCAGGAATATTAAAGGCCTGACTTTGCGGGCAGACTGCGTGCAAACGCACCGGCAATCCATATACACCCAATTCTCAATGCTAAAGACTTATCAACCCCTGGATGCGAAACACGTGGCAGGGTAAAGATATAACTGCATATGCATTTTAATCTAAAACTTTATCTAAATCATTGTAATTATTCGATATTTTCATAGAAAATATTTTACATTTACTCCGCCGATCCAGCAAATAATTCTATTCTACATTCCAGCGACAGAATCCTTTTATATCCACATCAGCCCCCAATCGCTGATAAAATTTAATGGCCTGATGATTGTCTTTCTCCACCTCCCATTTCACCCGTTCAAACCCCATTTGTTTACATTTGTCCCGAACCTTATACATCAGAGCTTCCCCCACCTTTTGCCCCCGATATTCTTCCCAAACGAACACATCGTCAATGTTGATATAAGAAGACCCGAGCCAGATCGAATAATTCCAGCCATAAGACACATATCCCGCAATCCGGCCGTCCACTTCTGCGAGAAAAGCACCAAATTTAGGGGAAGAAGAAAATCCGGATTCCAAGAGTTCATTCTTCGTGGTTAAAACATATTTTTCCTGATCATGATGTTTGGCAATTGCCATAATCAAATCATAAAGAATATCAATGTCCTCAGACCCCGCCTCTCGAACCACCAGCATATTTTCATCCTCAGAATAAATAATTTATTTTTTATCATATATTGAAAATAACCGCCCCAAACAAGCGCGAATTTACCTGGGGCCAGAACCATAAATCAATATAAGTCCTGAGCTTTCTCCTTTAAAACGGGCAGGATTATCGGGGACATATTGCCTCCCGAATTCTTCCGGCGTTTTTTAGTCCAGAAATACGCAAACAATTAAACCATTGAAAGTAATCAGTAAAAATCAATTTATTCTTACCCTTTTGATACTAAAATTATAAGCAATCCAATTTGGTCTTGCCACTTTGGTTGCATTGTTTCATTACCGATTACAGATTTTTAATCCTATGGTAGAAAGTTACTTCAAAATACAGTATCTTGATTACTATAGATGGTTAGAATTTATTCTTGGGACTGCCCTAGATAATTAGTTCATATATTAGCAACAAAACCCTAATAAGCATGTTGATAATCCGGGAAAATATGAAGATAAACAACTCGTGACTAATATTCATAGCGATCGGAGCGAGTAAAGAAATAAAAAAAGGGCTAAAATGCATATCACAAATATAAGTTTATCCGAATGGCAACAATTCCAAAAAATTGATATTGAACTGCATGACCAGATAACAATATTCACAGGTGGAAATGGAAGTGGAAAAACGACTATATTGAATATATTGGCAAAGCATTGTGGTTGGAGTAGTTTTTCTCTAGCAACTCCAATTGCAGAAAAAATTTCTGGTATAATTAAGTATTTCCCACGCCTTTTTAGAGGTCGCGATAAGAGCGATAACAGCTTAATTGGTCATATTAAATATTCTAATAATACTAGCGCTCAACTTAGTACTCCAAATTCTAATGCGCCAGAGTATCAAATCGCTATTCAAGGCCAACAAAGCGTACAGTGTTTTTTTATTCCATCGCATCGCTCAATTTTCAAATATCAAGCGATAGCTAATATCCCGACGACAAAGAAAAACAAACAAGCTGCCTTTCAGGAAATTTCAAATAATAACCAGCAAAGATATCAAGGTGCAGGGGGGCAATCTAACAGTTTCTTTATGAAGAACACTCTAATTGGCTGGGTAATTCAAGGATATGGTGTACGTAGTGATACTAAGACCGTAATGCCTGCCGACAAAGAGCAAATTCAGTTCTTTGAAGGTTTTCAAAAGGTGTTAAAGAAGATCCTACCTCAAGAAATTGGCTTCCAAGAGATTGAAATAAGGAATATGGAAGTTGTCTTTATTTGCAACAATGGAGATGATGAATTTTTACTTGAAACGACTTCTGGTGGTATTAGTGCACTTATTGATATTGCGTGGCAAATTTACATGTTTTCCACTAAAGAAAATATTGGTTTTACAGTAATAATTGATGAAGTTGAGAACCATCTACACCCAACAATGCAAAGAAGAATATTACCAGACCTAGTTAATGCTTTTCCTGACGTAAAATTCATTGTTTCAACACATAGTCCTCTTGTTGTTGGATCTGTAAAAAACTCAAAAGTTTATGCATTGAAATATAATGAAGAAGGAAAAGTGGTGTCTCATCATTTAGACCTAGCAAATGAAGCTAAAAATGCCCTCGAAATCCTAGATGAAGTTCTCGGTGTTTCTTTTACTATGCCTATTTGGGTGGAGGAAAAACTAAACGCCATTATAGATCAATACTCGGCAAATATAGAAAATCCAGAAATATTTGCCGATATGCGCAAAGCTCTTGCAGAAGTTGGACTTGAGAGGCTTCTACCTACAGCAATTGAGAATGTTCTGGAGGAAAATACATGATTAAAATCACGAGACCGGAGTGCCCTAACCCTACTGCATTGGTTGGTGGGAATTATAAACACCCAGACAATAAACTTGCCTTAAAAAATTCCAGTTTTGACAAATGTATGTATTGTGAATGCAAGATTTCTCATATCGATTTTGCGCATGTGGAACATATCAAGCCTAAATCTCCCGACAAGTATCCCGAGCTTGAATTTGAATGGACAAACCTAGGATATGCTTGCCCTAAATGTAACAACGAGAAGCATAATAAATACCACGAAGACACACCATATATTAATCCTTATGTGGATGATCCGAACAATTACGTTCACGCCTTTGGCACCTTTATATTTTCAAAAAATGGCAATGAGAGAGCAGAAATCACAATCACTGACTTAAAATTAAATCGCAAAGAACTGTTAGAGAGAAGAATGCTACGAATTAACGATATTAAGCGTAGCATAGATGCTTGTAACAGAACATCGTCTGAAACCTTGAGGACATCTGCTTTAGAAGAGATTCAAAGGGAGGCTGAAGACAATAGAGAATTATCGCTTTTTGTTAAATCATACTTATCTTCCAATGACTCTTAATACTTTGAGATGTTTAAAAAGTAAATCAATGCGATCAGAGTAAATTAAAGGGCGCAGGTCACCCAAACAACTACTATGCATTCCCCTGCCACGTACTTCCGCATTTCTTCCGCTCATAAAAAAAGACCTAGCTGGATTTCAGCTAAGTCTGAGACTCAGTTGGTTGCGGGGGTTGGATTTGAACCAACGACCTTCAGGTTATGAGCCGGAAAGATATCTGTGTAACTTATTGATATTGATAGATATTATGCTTCATTAAGAATTTGTGTGCTAGAAAATGTACTAAATGTGAATTTTCTGCCGTTTACCACTTTAATTTCTGAAAATATTCCGTGCCCCGATTAGTCTATATCCGCAGGACTGGCAGGTCATTTTCTTCCAAAGCTTTCAGGCGGTTCTTGATGTTCGTCAGTTTATGCCGCAACCCGCTATAACAGCGGCCCACACACTTTCTTTTCGGAAACCTGTATCGCAGCCATCTTTATAGGGGGGATTTAATGAGTCCTGGGCCTATTTTAATTGAATATTTTCCAGATTCATAACAAAATCATATCGATCCCCACGGTAGGCTGACCTGGTCAATTCAACCGGCGTACCATCCTGAAGATAAGACCGCCGCTCAATTCGTAATATTTCGCTATTTTCCTCAATGGAAAGAAGACCCGCTTCGGTAGGGTTCGCCAGGGATGCCCGGACCTTCTGAGTGCCTTTGACTGGTCGATTTCCTTTTGTATCCAGCGCCCGATACAAAGAATCTGATATGGCGTTAATTTCTGGCAGCAGTCTTGCCGGAACAACAGCATGCTCAATCGCCAGAGGCTGCCCGTCAGACAATCGAACACGCCCAAGGCGCACAACATTATCCGTTTGGGGTATTTCCAGAATTTCCGCTTCTTCCATGGTTGGCTTACCATAGGCCTTCATGATCCAGATCGCTTGAGGGTTGTGGCCCTGCTTGAGTGCATTTCCGGTAAAGCCACTCAGGCTTGATCCAAGGTGCTCAAGCTGTGGCAAAACAAATGTGCCGGCACCCTGTTTTCGCATGACAATCTTGTCCTCGACAAGCTTATCCAGAGCCTTGCGGATTGTCACCCGGGATGTCCCGGTCATGTGACATAGGTCACGTTCGGGGGGCAGAGCTTCTCCGGCAGCTAATTTGGCTTGGGAAATATAGGTGCGTATATTTTTCGCAATTTGCATATAAAGCGGTGTTGTGGTGTCCTTGTTGGGACTAATTTTATCCAATTCCATTCTTGAGATCCTGTTGAATTTTAGTTCTTTTCTACCTCTAAATCTACGTGCGAATTGCGCTCAAATTAATTCGTTATGACCTCATGAACAAGATCAACCATAAGTTACCAATATTAAATGCCTTCTACAACTATTCCCTATTAAAACCTCTTGGGGTTCCAGAAAATATTCTTCTGTACCAATTTTAATCAATGACAACACCGGCGTTCAGTATTTTTCGAGGGTCGATCGAAGCCTTCAGAAGTTTCATCAGGATGACTTCCTCCGCACTTCTGCTTTGGCAAAGCCATTCTTTCTTTTCAAAGCCTATACCATGTTCCGCTGATACGGAACCATGGTATGCTTTTAATGGCTCATATATAGCGCGATCAGAAAGGATTCTGACAGTATCAACCTGTGATCCGGGCTGTACAAAAAAATGTAAATTGCCATCTCCCACATGTCCCAGAACATAAACTTTTGATTGTGGCAGAAGTTGTGAAAGCATTTTTTTGACGTTTACGACATAGTCTTCCATTGAGGTGATCGGCAAGCTGACATCATAGAGATAAACCGGTTTTGGCTGAAGGATCGCTTCGAAATCGTCGCGTATTGCCCATAATGCCTGCCACTCATTCTCGGATTTCGGGATAACGGCATCCAGAATATAACCCGTCTCAAAAGCCGCCTCAATAACTTCCATAAAATGAGCATCATCCCTGACCGGATCACTGCCATCGCATTCGAAAAGCACATAAAAGGGGTGGGTTCTTTCCATAGGGGCCCTGTGCCAGCCAGCTTCCGTAACAGCCTTGAAATAATCCCCCCACATCACTTCAAAGGCAGACAGGTTTGCGCCAATGGTTTTCTTCAAATGGTTAAGCAACAGGGCGACAGATTTAAAATCCGGCAAAGCGGCAAGAGCTGTATTTCTGGTCGTAGAGCGGGGCATTAATTTAACAATAGTACGGGTAATGATGCCCAGCGTGCCCTCGGAACCGATAAACATCTGCTTCAAATCATAACCGGCATTATTCTTCAACATCTTATTCATGGAAGAAATGATCGTGCCATCCGGTAATACAGCTTCCAGTCCAAGCACCATGGACCGGGCCATGCCATAACGGATGACATTGACCCCGCCGGCATTGGTGGCCAAATTTCCCCCGATGGTGCAGGATCCCCTGGCCCCCAGGTCAAGGGGCAGGAATAATCCTTTCTCCTTCACCGCATTCTGAATATTCTCCAATACAGCGCCGGCTTCTATTGTGGCAGTGTTGGAAACAGGATCAATCTCTATAATATTATTCATCCGTTCCAGGGAGATGATGATATCATTTTTACCTGTACGGGTCCCCTGAACACAGGTGGTATTGCCGCCATGGGTAACGACAGCCTGATTATGCGCGTGACATATTTTAAGAACTTTTGAAACATCCTCTGTCGAAGTCGGTCGAACAAGGGCTTTGGCGGTCATGGCGCTATTATCCCAATAGCTGACGGCTCTTTGTGCTACTTCCGCACTGGAAACTATGGCCCCTTCCCCCAATTCTACTCTAAGGATATCAATAATATCAGACATGGCGCGCGATCCTAATAATCGTGTAAAATTATGTCCAGACGTTCCCGTATCTGGTCTAAATCTGTTTCGTCGGCTTTTGCATATGCCTGCGCTTCGGCCGCTCTTGCCCGGTTCAGACCAAGGCCTTCCAAACCACTGACAACGTCCGAAATTTCGGACATTTCCTCAAGCGATCCACTGCAATGCAGAATAATATCGCAGCCCGCATCAAGGGCCTGCCTTGCTCTTTGCGGAACCGGCCCGCACAGCGCATGCATATTGATATCATCGGTCATGATAAGGCCGTTAAAACCCAGTTTAGATCTTATAATATCTTTTATGATGATCGGCGAAATTGTACCGGGCAAGCTGGGGTCGATGGCACTATATATGATATGCGCCGTCATGAGCATTGCTTCATTCTGCAACGCAATAAAAGGTTTATAATCCGTATCAGCCAGCAATTGATTTGACGTATCGACCCGCGGGAGCAGATGATGACTGTCCACCGTAGCACGACCATGACCCGGAGCATGTTTAATCACGGGCGCAACACCACCCGCTTTCATTCCCTGAATGGCCTTTTCTGCCAGCCGGGTCACGATTTCAGGATTTGTTCCAAATGCACGGTCCGTTACAACGGGGGCAGATCCGCTTCTGGGGATATCCAGCATCGGCGCGCAATTCACATTAATGCCAAGTGATTTTAAATCATGGGCGATCAGGCGATAGTTCAGAAAGACAGCATTTTCAGCCTGGGTGGGATTTTGTTTATAGATTTCTGAAAATATTGTGGGACTTGGTGGAATTCGCCAGAAAGTTTCGGGCAGCCTCGATACGCGTCCGCCTTCCTGATCGATGAGGATAATCGCGTCGTCCCGGCCTATTGCATCTTTAAAATCCCCAACCAGAGCCTTCACCTGATCCGGCGCTTGAAGATTTCTGGAAAAAAGGATCAAGCCCCAGGGTTTGACGGCCTTAAACAGGTCGATCTCGCCACGGGTCAGCCGCAGCCCGGAGCAGCCAAAAATAACGTTTGAGGCATTTGTTTTTGAATTATTTTCCATGTAGTCTTTCTGACGTGTTTCCAAGATTTGGCTAAACTCTCCAGATCTCGGTAAGAGCGGCCATCTCCCTGACATTTAAATATTATTATTTGGACAATGCGTTAAAAGGTTACGTCTGGTCTCCACATTCATGCAATTCGGTGACAAAAACATATTTGTCCCCCCGATATGCAGAACGCGTATATTCAACCGGCGTGCCGTCTGCCAAAAAACTGTTGCGTTCAATTCTTAATACCTCGCTACCCTCCTGAATAGAAAGCAGGCCCGCTTCTGTGGGGGTAGCCAGCGACGCTTGGATTTTTTGTGTTCCCTTTACCGGGCAATTGCCATTTTCTTTCAGAACACGATAGAGTGAATCACCCACATTCTCGGGGCTTGGTAATAATGTTGCCGCAACAACGGCATGTTCAATGGCAAGAGGTTCACCGTTTGATAATCTGACCCGTCCGAGCCGAACGACCTGTTCCCCGGTCTTTATACGCAGAAGCTTCGCTTCTTCTTCCGTCGGAGAGGCTGTAGTACGAACGAGCCAGATCGATGTTGGGGCTTCGCCACGACCTTTAACATCCTCGGTAAAGCCGCTGAGTTCTTCTCCGGACTGCTCAATCAGTGGCGCAATATAGGTTCCGGCCCCTTGTCGGCTCAACAAAATCCCTTCATTGATGAGTTGGCCTATTGCTTTTCTTATGGTCACTCTTGAGGCACCGGTAATTTCAGTAAGCACTCTCTCTGAAGGCAAGGCATCCCCGGAAGACATTTTACCATCAGAGATAAGCTGCCTCAGGTTATTGGCCAACTGAATATACAGGGGGGTTGCATCATCCCAGTTCGGCCCAATTTTATTCAGCATTATTTGACCGCCTTTTACGCACTTGTTGATTTCATTATAACCAGAGCTTCACGGAGATTTCCCCCTGCCTGGGCTAAAATTCTTTCACTGCTGCTCAGGTTTTCTCCCAATGTTATCAGGATGGCGGCTTTAATATTCAGGTTGGCCGTTTTGAGCGAAGAAGCCGCCACTTCTGCGGAGCAACCTGTAATCTCGCAAATCATATTCACGGCGCGGCCTTCCAGCTTTTTGTTGGATACGACCATATCAACCATGAAACCTTTATATATCCGCCCCAGTCTTGTCATTATTGCGGTAGAAAGCATGTTAAGAATGGCTTTCTGGGCGGTGCCGGCTTTCATTCGGGTTGAACCGGCAATCAATTCGCTGCCCGTCTCAGCCAGAATGGCGTAGTCGGCTTCTTCCAAAATGGGGGTATGCGGATTATTGGTTATGCCAATTGTCATTGCCCCCAGCGCGTTTGCTTCCTTTAATGCCCCAAGCGTGAAGGGTGTCTTGCCACTGGCGGCAACGCCAAATACCACGTCATCTTTACCGACCTTGGCTTCTCGCATCTGTTTGATACCATCGTCAAAATCATCTTCAGCCCCCTCAGCACTGATTGTCAAAGCGTCCATGCCCCCAGCCAGGCAAAAAACCATGCGTTCTTGTGGCCACCCGAATGTCGGGCCCAATTCTGCACCGTCCTGAACGGCAATACGCCCGGATGTGCCAGCCCCCACATAGATCAATCTGCCCTTCTCACCTAATCTTTCAGCGGCACCATCCACCGCAGCGGCAATATCATTTACGGCTGTTTTTATCGCGGCAACTGCCAAAAGCTGGCCTTCATACATGGCTTCGATAGCATTTAGAGTTGACCATTGGTCAAAACTTACAAACCTTTGACTTACATCTTCTGTCATTTTCTGTCCTATAGCATTATAGTTCTCATGTCTGCCCTGTTATGATTTACCAGCACATACTCAGAATAAATGTTTCGTTGTAATTTTGGATCGAAATTCTTGTTTTAACAATAATTAGACAGGAATTTTGAGGAAAAAGGGGTTGGCGTGTCATGTGTGCCAATCCCTTTTTCCTTTCGTTATTCTATTTAGAATTAATGGCGATACCGTAACGTTACACCAAATGTTCTACCGATTACATCGTAATCACTGATTGTACCATATAAGTTGCCATTAGACGCTGGCAAAGGCGGTGCTTTGTCAAACAGATTATCAGCGCCAGCCGTAACCTGTAATGTTTCGTTGACATTCCATGTTGCCGCCAAGTCGATATAGTTTTGGGCTGAAATGGTATCCGTTTCATCCAGGATATTTGTAACACCACCAATTCGACGCCAGCTGAGCTGCACATTTACATCGCTGCCATACCAGTCGAATGAGGTACGGTGCCTGTATGCGGACTGTAGAACACTGGCAAAGTCACCCGTGCAGGACGTGCCGAAGGTTCCTTTACAATCCAGCGGCGCTACTGTGACATTATTCTGGCGGGATTGTGATGTGACGATATTACCCTGATAGCTAAACTGCATCTCTTCCCCAAAGCCTTCCGGGGCATCGAAACGATATTTGACACCAATGTCGATACCGGCCTGATTGAGATTAGCAAGGTTAAAGTCGTTAACAATTGCCTGATTAATCAAACCTGTATTCGCGTCGCGCAGTACGGCACCACATAAAGGATTATCAGCAACAGGATTATCTATATAACAGTTGGTAAGCGCCGAGATAGGTTGAATCTGGCTCACAGCATTTGTGATTTTAATGTCATAATAATCAACCGTCACATTCAGCCCGGGAAGATATTCTGGTGTGAACACCAGGCCAACCGTGTAAGTAACCGCTTCTTCCGGTGAAATGTCCGGGCTTCCCCCAAATGTATAGATCGCATTGGTGGTATCAAAAGGCGTACCCGGCGCGGCCGCGCCAAAATTCGCACATTGTGCGGCATCGCCTCTGCCATCAAGACAGGGGTCACCATCAAACCTGCCGCCCAGGCGGGGAATGAAATTCGCACTGTCCGGATCGAACAGGGACAATGAAAGAACAACTTCCGGGCCGGCAAATTCGCCAAGATTTGGTGAACGGATTGCCGTCTGACGCGTTGCCCTGAACCTCAAATCATCATTCACGGCCCAGCTTGCGCCAAGCTTATAAGTGTCTGCCTTACCAGTGTTGGAATAATCCGAAGTTCGGTAAGCCCCTTCAATATTAAACTCTTTTATGAACGGTAAATCACTAAGGATCGGCACAAGCAATTCGCCATAAAATTCGTTGGCATCAAAAGTGGCATCCATTAAACCAATACCGCCCAATCCATATGCTGTCCCTGTCGCAAGCGCTGTTCCGGGTGTTTGAGCCCCTTCTTCCTTGCGGTATTCATAGCCAAGTGCGAAATTAACTGCCCCTGCCGGAAGTTCGAATAATTGAGAGGAATCACCTGTAAGGTTTGCCGAAATTACACTTTGCTGTTTCTGACGATTTGAATGTATCAGAGGATTGCTGAGGGAAGAAAGGTCCGTATCGGGACTGAAAATATCAACCGTATTCGCCAGTGCTGCAAACTTGCTGTTGCCGCTATTATCATTGCGAATACCATTGTTGAACACTGTTGCCGTGCCATCCGTGCGGCCATATTGGCCATAAATATCCCAGGAAAGTGAATCTGTCAGATCACCACGCATACCCACCTGAACCTGAAGGGTGTTTCGCACGGTTTTGGTGTGCTGCAAACCCAGACCAAGACCTCGTTCAACATTTACCTGTGCCTCGCCATTGCCATCAAATGTGAGTAGCGATGCGGCGGCGGCCGGTAAAAACGGGTTGTCATCGGATATCGTAACCACTTCATTAACGGAGAGTGGTGTCTGGCCGGTAGAACCCGCGCCGGTAATCCGGACTTGGGTATATGTTGCCCTGCCGTATACTTCTGCCACATCTTCAAAAAGGTCATAATTAAAGAATACACCAGCTGAAAAACGTTCCATGGGCTGGATCAGAAACCGCTCCGGCGTAACATTTGTGGTTTGGTGCGTCGTGGTCATGGTGCCACTATCGTCAAATGCAAAAAAGTTGCCGCTGGCCACATCCGTAAAATTGCCGCCCTGCCCGGGAATAAGCGTCTGCGTACCACTGGTAAAGTCACGGTCACCGGCCAATAAACTACTGCGTTTGGAATAACCGATATAGCCGGTGACGTTACCACGCCCCCCGCCGATTTCACTGCCAAATATAGCATCAGCATTAAATTGGCTGGCGCCATCTTTTGCGTATTTATAACCAGATGAAAGCTCAAAGCCTTCAAATTCATCATCCATAATGAAATTAACAACACCGGAAACGGCATCTGCGCCATAAACAGCCGCCGCACCGCCCGTCAGAACATCAACCTGCTTGATTAAACCGGCTGGAATAGAATTCACATCCACGGAATTACGGAAACTGAAAGGAACTGCGCGTGTTCCGTTAATTAATACCAATGTCCTGATTGCCCCCAGGCCCCGCAGGTCAATCGTCGATGAACCCAGAGAATCCCCTACAGTGGCGCCCGTGCCATTAGAGCCGCCTGCCGCTTGTGGCAACTTGCGGGTAATGTCTTCGACAGTGATCGCCTGATCCTTTTGCATCTGCATCTTATCCGTTGAAAAGACCGGACTGGTCGCCTTCAGGTCAGAACGGGCAATGCGTGAACCGGTAATAACAACCTCTTCAATTGCAACATCTTCATCTTTTGATGTATCGTCTTCTGCTATTGCGGCGTTGCTCATCAGCCCCATACCCATCAGCCCGATGCTGGTTAGCCCGATGCTGGTTAGTAAGGCTGCCCGTGCTGTGCTGCCCAGAAATTTGGCTTTGTGACGACTTCTCATATGCGCCTCCTCATATTTTGTCATTTTAAATTCCTATTCGTTGGATCAAAATCTGCTAAATATTATTTAATTGGTATTGACATTCTCATTTGGTAGTAGCTTATTCAATACCAATTAGCAATAGTTTTTAAAATTTATCTTAACAGGACGAAAATTGTTTTAATTCACTGAAGCCCTCGGAAAGCATAAGAAACAAGGATAGAGACCCGAAATATCCAAGCCATTAAGCCTCTGCAAAATATCGTTATTTACGAGAAAACATCGCGAAAATTGGCATTTTTTTAAAATTTACGAGAGCTGATTTTTGACGAATTAAGGTCGCGAGAAGAGCCTAAATCCTAAATGAAGGCCCTTTAATTATATTGAAACAATGATAGCTTGTAATTATAAATACAAGTCCTATGGTGTATACCACTCATTAATTGGTAGCACAATTCAAAGCAATGCAGGATTTATTTCATAGAGTACTCACAACCTTTAGCTTGATGGAGAAATACGAATGAAACATTTACAAATTTTTCAATGGGCCCATAATTCCAGATTGACCACCCCCAATAACCTTAGAAATTGTTGGTACATTGACGTTATGCTACATGATCAAAGGAAACTGGCATGGTAAATGGTTTTGCTCCGCTTGACTGGGTAATTGTTGGCGGTTATCTCTCTGTATTATTTGGAATGGGTTGGTTTTTCTCCCTTCAGAAGTCAAAAAATTCCCGCGATTATTTTCTGGGGGGCAACAAAATGCCCTTCTGGGTGGTTGCCATATCCGTTCTTGCAACAACCCAGTCTGCCGCAACATTTCTGGGTGGGCCAGATCAGGGCTATCGCGGCGACTATACTTATGTATCCGCAAATATCAGCGCTTTAATTGCAGCATTTTTTGTCGCCAAAATTCTGGTTCCAAAATTTTATGCCCTAAATGCGACAACGGTTTATGATTTGCTCGCGATCAGAATTGGTGCCAGTGCGATGCGCGCTGCCGGCGGTATGTATTTAATTGGACGCTTATTTGCAAGCGGTGTTCGGCTGTATATGGCCGCCATTGCGGTGTCCATGATACTTTATTCAAATATCAACGCAGACAGCATTATTACCGCCGCATTTATCATGATGGCACTTGGCTTTCTGGCAACCTTTCTGGGCGGCATCCGGGCCGTTCTATGGAGCGATGTGGTTCAGTTTTTTATCTATTCTTTTTCTGCTGCGGCAGTTTTATATTTTTTATTATCTGAAATTCCGGCCAATTCAAATGAGATATTAGACGGATTAAGACATTCCCCCGACGGGCAGAACAGGCTTCGGCTTTTAAATTTTGAGATAAATTTTTCAGAGCCCTTTGCCCTAATCTCGGTCTTTACCAGTTTAACCTTATTATATATTGGTAATTTTGGCCTTGATCAGGATACTACCCAAAGACTTCTGACCTGTAAAGATGGTAAAGAAGGGGGTCGTGCTTTAATCATATCGGTGGTTATTGCCATACCTTTGGTTTGGTTATTCATCTCCATTGGCCAATTGCTGCATGTCTTTTACGATCGCCCTGAACTCATGGGGGCCGACCTTGCCAGCTCCGCCAATCAGGCTTTTAATGGGGAGAAAATTACAATCTTTATGTATTATATTCTCAACGAGCTTCCCGTAGGCTTAAAGGGGCTGGTGACAGTGGGTGTCATTGCCGCCACGGTATCGAGCCTGAACTCCGGGCTGAATTCCATGTCGTCCGTAATCGTGCAGGATTTTTATCGACCCTGGCGGGAAAAAAAATCTACGGTTACAGAAAAGCATTATGTATACGCTGGGCAATGGAGTATGGGCTTTGTTGGTATCGCGTTATTTTTAATGGCCATCTTATGTTATTATTGGCAGAAATATACCGATATGCCCCTGTTGGATTTTGCCTTGTCAGTGATGATATTCGCCTATTCCGGTTTATTGGGCGTTTATGGCACTGTGGTCTTCACAAAACGAGGCTCAACCAGATCTGTGATTTTGGCATTATTGGTCGGTTTCATTGTGACACTTGGTCAACAAAGTTATGTGATTGATACGTTCGGTTTACCGCAGGCCTGGAAAGGACTGGCCTTCTCCTGGCAGCTCTGCATCGGCACAGCTTGTGCTTTTCTGGTCTGTTTTGCAGGGAAAACACACACATCTGAAGAGGCAAAGCCTAAACCCGTTGCTTTAAACCTTTAAAAACCAGCGACGCCTGAAACATGCCCTTAAGACCAGCCATTCAATTGCGATCACTATTATGACAAGGGGGATCGCAACGAAGGGCTGGTCAAAAACATTGCCCTGATTGGTTAAAAGCAAAATCGGATAGGATATAAAACGGGCCCCCAGATAAATTCCGATTGAATTCATCCCGATTATAGAGAAAAACACAGCCCAACGCTGATACTGTAAAATATCGATAATTCCATAAAACAGGACGAATAAAAGCGTGGAAATTCCTGCGGCGACCAGGTTGAAAGATACTGTCCATGCGGCCTTTATGATCGGGTAATAAGGCGACAACACCCATCCGGCCACAATAAGAAAACTTCCAAAAATGCAGAGAAGAACAACCGAGGACAGGGGGCTCTTTTCTTTATATTTTATCAATATCTTTCCAACAAGGCCGCCCAACAAGGTCACTGAACAGCTCGAAAGTATCGATAAAATTCCTTCAGGGTCATAAGATCCACCATATAAACGACCCGGCAAAAATAATCTGTCTAACCAGCCATTGACGATGCCTTCCGGGGTCAAAACACCCGGCCCCACATTGGGCACAACAAAAGAGAGCTGCAAATAGGCAACCAGAACAAGGATAAAACAAAGAGCGCTCACCCAGGCATACCAATTTTTTAGTTTCACGAAAACAAAGGCAGAAACCAGATACGCCACGCCGATCTGCCCCAGAACGCTGGCCACCCTGAACTTGTCAGCCTCCATTGACCAGCCGAAATTATAGAGGATGCCCAATACAATCAAAATTGCCGCACGTTTTCCTGCTTTGCCAAGAAAAGACCTTCTATCCTGTTTGGAAAAACCTTCTGTCGTGGCGGTTTTCTTCTCAATCGAAAGAACCAGCGATATACCCGAGACGAACATAAAAAGCGGGAAAACAAGGTCATAGGCGTGAAAACCTTGCCAGGACACGTGACGCAATTGATTTGATATGAGGACCAGTCCCGACCAGCCCGTTAAGGCCGCAATATGATGAATTAAAAAATCACCGCCAATAATCCAAAACATATCAAAGCCACGTATGCTATCCAAAGATAGCATGCGGTGTCTTTCAAGGTGTAGCGTCATCCCGATGGCCTTCCAAATATTGTCAAAGATATTATTGCAAATTCTAATGTTTGATTCGTACGATACCACTAATACAATTCATGTCACAGCGGGCAAGGATAGATGAAATTGCGAGAAATGTATAGGCTTCGCCCTCAAAAACCACATATAATCCGTTAGAATATAAGCATTTTATTTACAAACCCCGCAAAATAATAAAATCAGATTTCTGAAATAACTTGATAATATACAAAAAATATGCAAATTTTTGGTTATTAAGAGATCATAAAAACACAATACCATTATACCATAAACCATAAAATTGGTATCAATATATCTTGAGATTCATACCAACGCCTTGCACGCATGCTTGTGAAGATGAATTTTTTGTCCTGAACTGCGGTATACAAATTTATTCTCTTTGAAGTCGCCCGTTCTAAATCTTGTCCTTAGAGGATTTAATATATTTTGCTTCACGATATACCGGACATACCAACAGGAAAATCAAACCGTTTATAAAATTAATTTTAGGTAAGACGTTATGCACAGCCATATTAAGAAATTATATAAAATTGCCCATAACCACCATAGAATTATCATTGGTTTGATGAGCGGCACATCCCTTGATGGTCTTGATGTTGCCTTGTGCCGCATATCGGGACAGGGAATGACATCTTCTCTTGAACTGCTTGAATTTGAAACTGTCCCCTATACAAAAGATTACAAGGACAGGGTCAAGGCGGTTTTCTCCAAGAGAAGGGTTGATCTCCAGACAGTATGCCTTCTCAACCCATGGATTGGTTTGTCCCATGGGGAAATGATCATGTCCTGCCTGAAGAAATGGAATATGAAACCTTCTGACATCGACCTCATCGCCAGTCACGGGCAGACGATTTACCATTGCCCGAAATCACAACATCATATGGATCAATACCCAAATGCCACATTACAAATTGGCGACGGTGATCATGTTGCTTATTCAACGGGTGTTATAACATGCAGTGACTTTCGTCAGAAACATATTGCTGCCGGAGGAGAAGGCGCACCCCTGGCGGTGTACGGTGATTACCTGTTATTCAGCAGTTGTGATGAAAATCGGATTATGTTGAATTTAGGCGGTATTGCCAATCTGACATATTTACCGAAATCTGAAGACGCCAGCGCCGTGTTTAGTTCGGATGTGGGCCCCGGTAATACCATGATGGATGCCCTGGTACAGAAACATTATCCGGATCAGTATTTTGATAAAGATTCCAGGATTGCCCTCGCTGGAAAGACACATGCTCCTTTGCTGGCGGCCCTCAAGGATCATCCATTTTTTAATCAAACCATGCCCAAAACCACTGGCCCCGAATTATTCAATCTTGCTTATCTGGATCAGGCGCAACTTAAAAGCGGGACTCAAGACCTGGCCCTTGCAGATATCATGGCAACGCTGAATGCTTTCTCGGCAAACATGATCGTTCATGCTTTGAATTCATGTGCAGAAAGGCTTGATAATTATGAAATTTATGCCAGCGGCGGCGGCGTTCAAAACCCGCTGTTAATGGATAATATTAAAACACAACTTTCAAACAAGGAAATTAAATCCACCCAGAGCCTGAATGTTGATCCCGATGCTAAAGAAGCGATTTTATTTGCCGTTCTAGCCAATGAATGCGTGGCGGGAGGCGAAACACAATTCGGCAACATAGAAGAAGGCATACCGTCTGTGACCATGGGAAAAATCAGTTTCCCTGATTAGGGCAGCTGCAATGAACAAAAGAAGAATGCAATAAACGGATAATTTCTATTATAACACGTAAAAAAAGGTTCATTCCCCGACCTCACCTACAAACAATTAAGGCCCGCCCCTTGAGGGCAGGCCTTTTAAATTTGGTTGCCCGGGCCCTGCAATCACGGATGCAGCCACAAGGCCGGTGGGGCGATGATTTCAATCACTGGCACAGTTTTTTTTTCATCCGAGTGTCTTGCCCTGATAACATTGACTTTATGCCGGGGCTCAGCTTTTTGAGGAAATTATCAACCTTTTTTGTATAACAAACCTCTTTGCCAAGTTCCCGGTTTATTTCCATATGGGATAAATCTACCGCGAGAACTTCTCCGTCAGTACCAAGGCTTTTTGCTTTTTTGATAAAATCTTCCGCTTGAATACAGGCGATATCACTGCGCAGTGAGCATATTGCCAAAAACGGGGGTATTTTATCCCTAAGCGCATGGAAGGGCGATGCCTTTTCCCAATAGTCAGGATCTGTGCCAAACCGTTCTATGTAAAATTCAGGACTATTTTGCGCGGTTATTCTTTTCACCACGTCATAACCAGAGATATCCAACGAAACAGTGCCCAAAAGCGGTATTATTTCATTTCCTGTGACAGTGCTACGAAGAGATGCAGCCAGAGAAGCCAAGTGGGCTCCTGAGGAATGTCCCATCAATATAAATTTTTCTGAAGAGCCGCCCCATTCACCTGCTCTTTTCTGTGAAAAGCGCAAAGCTGCTTCTACGTCTTTTGCCTGGCCAAACGGGTCCATCTCCGGCAACAGACGATAATTGGTGAAAATAATAATAAAGCCCTTTGCTCCCCAGTGGGCCACCTTGTTTTCAACATCACCCCTATCGGCCTTGTCGCCGCCACGCCAGCCGCCACCATGAACCATGAAAATGACCGGCGCATCTTTTGCGTTGGCAGGAATATAAACATCCAGGACCTGATCTGCATGTTTGCCATAGGCAATATCAGACAAAAGTTTCATGTCTGACGGCAGGGCATGGGCACGAGAGGAGATCAGGATGAACGACAAAAAAATGAGTGATTTTATAAAATAAAACATAATTTTTTCCTGTTCTCAATATTAAAAACTATTTGAAATTTCCAGACGAAAGACGGGGGATCGTTTTCTTTCTGATACCTCACGACCCGTAATCTGACCGGAACGGTCCCCCTCGTAAAAAATACTTATCCTGTCATAACGATCTGAATTGAGCTCCTCTATTTTCAGGGCCATCTTCACACCGAAAAAGCGTGTGGTTTCAATGAAGGCAGAAAACACACCACTTTGTTGTATCTCTCTCATCACATCTGAATAAAAATATTTGGTTGTACCGTTGTTTTTATAACCAAAGCCCCATGCCATTTTTAGATCCACGATATCCTGCCTAAAATCCAATGACATCTCAAAAGGCCTCATATTGGTCACAGGACGAATTTCACCGCCAATGATGGGGTCTGCAAAGCTGGAATCCTTCAGGCCCAGATATACTTTCAACAGCCCCCCTTTGATAAAATCATCCAGCGGTATATTCGCACGGGAGGTCACCCCCCAGTATTCGGCATTTCCCGCGTTACCCCGACCATAACCGCCTGACGGCAGAATAATCTGCTCCCAGATATCACTCCGCCATTCATAAAAGGCTTCAATATTCAGGCTGCCCCTCTCGCCAAATGTCCAGTCAAAGCCGGTTGAAGCAACATATTTTTTGTAAGGCGTGATATCTGGGTTACCGGATGTTATGCGCCCATCCTCCGCCTGTGAGCTTGCGGCAAAATCATTAAAATCAAGTTGCCCGACACGACGTTCAACTTTCATCGTCAGGCTGGTTCTGTCATTTAAAAGGTATGTGGCGGCAAGGCGTGGTTTCAGAAAGTTCAAGGTCTGCGACCGATTGGCGTCTCCGGCCACTGTAATCTTTGAAACCTCAAAGGTTAGGCTGCTATCCAGGGTGAGGTTTGAAGAGGCCTGATAATTCAGAGAGGCAAAAGCCTCACCACGATTTTCGCTGACCGTTACATTAGCTGTGTTAAGGGCAATCGGCGCGCCGTTACGTGTGGCAGAAGCCCTATTGTCCAGTTTGTTGCGGGCAAATTCCATACCAAACTCAGGCTTTAATTTTGCACCACCATTTTTACCGTAAGTGGACCGCAGAATAAGTTCAGACTTGGTTTTATCTTCTAAGTAACTCCCCCTTCTTTCACTTTCACTCACCAAGTTACGGGAAATTGTTTCGCTGTCATAGCTGGGTTTGTCCAGAACATAGAGACCAATCAGGCGCCATTTCCAATCGTTTTTAAAGGTGCGGTTCCAGTCAGCGCCAATCTCACCGTTACGCTCTTTATTTAATTTGGCAAAATTCCAAAAACTGTCGTGTGACCCGGCATCCATATCACCACCAATATATCCAAGGCGCGTCGTATCACGATCTCTGTTCGTCAGGTCCAGACGTCCATTCAATGTCAGCTTGCCACCGGCCAGCGGGCGGGAGACATCGGCGGAAATTCTGAACCATTTCGCAAAGATCCTATAGTCTTCATCTTTGAAGTTGAGCAACAGGTCATCCGCATCATAGGTGGATATATCTGCGGTACGCCGCCAATCCCTGGTGCCCGTATTTAAATCGAAGGCCGTCTCCCAGGAGCCAAATGTGCGGGCATAAGAAAGTTCAAGCTTCGGGGTTATCTTGCTGGTTCCTTCTTGTTTGACGGCACTGGCCCGCCAGGTTCCACTGCTGCCTCCTTTAATACGGATAACATTTGCAACAATCGTCTGGCCTGCAGCTTCGCCGCCGCTCACACCCCCGCGCAATATTTCAATGCGATCCACTTGATTAGTGGGAATGCGAATAAGAGCCGTTTCAATTCCCCCGGTGACACCCGCCGATTTGGTTGTGGGCCGGACACCGTCAATCAGCACGTTCCCGGCGGCGGCACCAAAACCGCGAACATCGGATCCGCTGTCAAAATTAAATCCCGGTAATCGATTAATCATATCGAGCGCAGTCTGCGGATAATATTGATTAAAAAATAACGCAGGAAAGATATCAGCTTCACTCTCAGCTTTAGCAGCGACCATCGTTGTCGCGGGAGCATCCGCAAAAGCAGGCCCGGAAACTGAAACAAAGCATGCCAAAATTGCGCCGCTCACCAGAAGGACCTTCTGCAATGCTCGACCTGCGCTGCATCTTCGACACTCAGGGTTGTAAATATATGTAGTTTCAGCTAATGAAGATGTATCTTGACGATAAATGCTGCTTTGTGCTGCCGTTTTTCTATGGGTGCTTGTCAATTTATTGTTCCAGAATCCGTTACTTAAAAAATAATGCACTTGACGTAAATCCAAGTGTGGGCAGATACTGAGCAGATATGGGAACGATAGTCGTGCTTTTTTTATGAGTTTTTATGAGTATTTATGATGATCGTTAAAAGTCATATTGTTAGCTGGATTGGAAAGGCCGCATAATGCGTTGGCAGCTGGAAAATTTTGAGTTTAATCAAAAAACAAATTTGCTATTGAAGCCTGGCATAGAAGAACGGCTGGAACCAAAAACGGCGGCTTTACTGAGCTATTTCATTAAACATGCCGGTAAAGATATAAGCCGCGATGAACTGATCGAAACCGTATGGCATGGTCAGATCGTTTCTGATGGTGCCATCAACCGTGCCGTGGTAAATTTACGCAGAGCCCTCGGCGATACGGATAAGGCAAAACACTTCATTGCTACGGTACCTAAAGTTGGCTATCGTTTTGTGGGCAATGTCCAGGAAATTCAAGAACAGGCTGCATCTTCTAGCGTTACCGCCCTTTCAGAGTCAAAAAAGAAACCAGCACTCCGCTATGTAACGATGGCACTATTGATAACCTTGACGGTCGGCTTTGTGTTTAATCTCGTCAATGAACCCGCACCCCAGGCGAATAACATAAATGTTTCCCCTCTTTTAAGACAGGCGGGTGTACAGTTCGATGTGGAACAATCCCATGACGGTGAAATGCTGGCCTACTCCCAAAGAATATCTGGCAGCAATGTCGAAATTTATTTGTTGGAAAATGAAACCTCCACACCCAAAGTGATCAGCCAACGCGGTGGCGCTGCAGTATTGTCCCATTGGGCGCCGGACGATAGCCGGTTGGTGTATAAATATTATAATGATGAGATCTGCCAACTGCATCTCGTTGAGTTTCAAAATTCCGGGCCACAGGCACCCAAAACGCTCTATCAATGTGGTTCGGGCATGGATCTGCGGTCTCTGGTCTTCAGTCTTGATCAGAAAAAACTGTATTTCAGCGAGCGCGAACACCAATATGCCCCCTTCGTTGTTTATGGACTTGATCTGGAAAGTGGCAGCAAACAGCGGCTACCGCAACCGCTGCCAACAGGTTTAGGCAATTATCATATGGATATCGACCCGAAAACCGGGCGTCTTCTGTTGCTTTCCAGTCAAAGTAATGACCGATCCAGCGTTTTCGAGATTAATCTAAACGACAATACATTTAACCGCTTGATTGAAATGGACTATGAGCTCCGTCCATCTGTATGGAGCCACACCGGCGACAGCATTGTTCATTCCAGCCAACACCCCTTTCATCATCTTGTCGAAACATCCTTTGAAGGTCACTCCCGTGTTCTTGTGCCCGACTCCCGCCGTATCGGCAGCGTAAAACGTATTAATAATGGCCGTGATTATCTGTTTGGCACCTATCTGGGCAATTATAATATTACGGTCAATGGTGAAGACTTTCCTGGCCTCAACTCGTCTGACAGGGACTATATCCCAACCTATTCCCGTGACGGGAAAAAGCTAGCCTTTATGTCACGACGCACAGGAGACGACAAATTATGGATTAAAGATCTGGAAACAGAAAAGCTTTTTTCCATAGAATTTCCCCATACAGGTCACTCTTTCAACAGCTTAGACTGGTCATTTGACGACACTCATATTGCCATCAACAGCAGCAGAGGCATTCTTTTGGTGAATATTCTGACCGGAAGAACCGTTAAGAACCTGGAAATGTTGAGTCCCACTCATGCCGTGACCTGGACAGATGCTTCCGCGCTCACTTACAGCCAGTTTGAAGAAAACAGATGGCAGTTATACCGTTATGATCTCATCAATGACCAAACGGTTTCATTGGACCCGCGTTGGGCCTTTGCACTCTCCAGCAAAGACAAGCATCTGTTGATCGATCAGAAAATGAAGCTGTTTCAGGATGGGGCCACTGAAATCGATATCCAGAACTGCACCGATCCGGTTCAAGGTAAAATATTCACCTACCGTCTTATCGGCCAGAACCTCTATTGCATTGATAAAGCTGACAAAACCCGGCTGCGTATTCTGGAAAACATGGAGACCTCAATGCTGCTGGAAGGGCGTATCGAAGCAAAGCGCTATTATTCTATCGCAAAAGGCAATATTGCTTCTACGCGGTTTGTCCATAAAACCAGTGACATAATGCGTACAAATATAGGTAACGCCCCGTGATACCCGTCTGTTCGAACCCTGTAGAAATCCGGACGAGCTTCCTTACTCAATCGACAAAATACTGGAATCAAAAAAGTTAAGAACCAACCTATTCCCGCTCTGGTAAACTTCTGGACAAAGAGCCGTCGACGTAGTTCGAAAAAGAAAAAATAATGTCAGTGGCACTGGGCAGAAAGGTGATTACAAATTTTGATTTTTTCGATTATAAAAAATACCTTAAATTACAAGCCAATTGAGGCGCATAATATCTTCACAATCATACCCAAATTTATTACCTAAACTATACAACCAACCGAGCTCCTCGACTACAAATCCAGGGAAAATTCATACAGACCTCCGGTTTGTGCGCATATATTGTAATTGAGATGTTGCCCAATTGGTGCCCAGAGTGGGTTTATGCAGAATGGATCTAAAAACAAGAAAAACTAGTAATCTGTTGTGATTACTAGCTTAAATGTTGGTTTCTTGGGTTGGGTTTACCGTCAGTCGCTTTGCTTCTTCCGTTGCCTTCGGGCTTACGCCTTCCGGCCGAACCATGCAATCTACGCTAAGGCGTATCTTGCGTGATTAAAAGCCAATATCCACCCAGCCAATAAAAAACCCTGACCATAAGGGTCAGGGTTGTGTCCTACTTGAGACATGGGTCACAGTTCATACCGGAGACATAGGTTACACTAACCGCTTTTGCGAGGAGAGCAAAGGTGCCATGGAAGGAGTGTAACAAAATAAATGAGCGAATGAGATTTGTCGCCCGCTTGCTGGAAGGGGAGAAGATGGCCCCGCTATGCCGGGAGTTTGATATTTCCCGGAAAACCGGCTACAAGATTTTTGGTCGCTATAAAGACTGTGGCCTGCCTGGCCTGTCGGATCGCAGCAGGCGGCCTTACCGTCATGCCAACCAGTTGCCCTTTCAGATTGAGACCCTGATTGTCCAGTTGAAGAAGGAATGGCCCACATGGGGGGCGGCCAAGATACGGGAAAAGTTGCGGCGGCGTTACCCGGATGTGCATACCCCTGCCATCAGCACGGTACACGCCGTTCTGGACCGCAACGGTCTGGTGGTCCGGCGCAAACGCCGCTATTACAGGGCCGAAGGAACCGCACTTTCCCGCCCCAACATCCCCAATGACCTATGGTGTGCCGACTATAAGGGTGAGTTTATGCTGGCGGACAAGCGCTACTGCTACCCGCTGAGCATCACCGACTTCAGTAGTCGATACCTGCTCACCTGCGAAGCCCTGCATACCACTAAAGAATGTTATGCCTTCAGTGTTTTTGAACGGGCTTTCAAGGATTTCGGCCTCCCCAAGGCGATACTCACCGACAATGGTGTGCCTTTTGCCAGCCCCAACGCGCTGTTTGGCCTGAGCAAGCTTTCCGTCTGGTGGCTCAGACTGGGTATCGACATCGAGCGCATCAAGCCAGGCCACCCCGAACAGAATGGCCGTCACGAGCGCATGCATTTAACCCTGAAGAAAGAAGCAACAAAGCCGGCGGGGCAGAATTTTTTGCAACAGCAGGGCAAGTTTGATGATTTTATCGACCAATATAATAACCAAAGGCCCCATCAGGCCCTTGATATGAAATATCCCTGTGAAGTCTATGCTACGTCACCGCGACAATATCAGGGCCTGCCTGATGTAGACTATCCTCTCCATGACAAAACCGTTACCGTGACCAACTGTGGTAGAATTTGTTATCGAAAAAAGAAGATCAACCTGAGCACCGTCTTTGCAGGGCAAAATGTTGGTGTCAAAGAAGTCAGTAACGGGATTTGGCTGGTAAGCTTTATGAAATATGACTTAGGATATTTTGATGATGAGACATGCAGATTGGAAAGTGCAAACAATCCTTTCCGTAAAAATGTGTTACCTATGTCTCAAGTATAATCTGTAACCTATGTGTCCCGAACGGACCGCATTATTTTGGTTGCGGATGTTGGATTTGAACCAACGGCCTTCAGGTTATGAGCCGGAATGGTACATATATAACTATCTGATATTAAATGATATTATTTTTTTCAAAAAATTAATGTGCTAGAAAATGTGCTAAACGTGAGTTTTCTGCCGTTTACCACTTTAATTTCTGAAAATATTCCCCCCTTTTATTATCACCCTGATTAAAATTAAATTCATTAAGCTACTGAAAAATAACACTATAAAATTTGGAAGGGCAATGTCAAACTGACTTGTTTTTCTCATTCTTTATCTGATATTTTGGTTCAATGAACATTTGATTTAAATACTACCAACATAATCCAGCGACCACCCAGTTGGATTTGCTTCTTTCCATTATCGCTTCGGCAGGTAGAAGATGTACTCTTTGAAAGAGGTGTAGATATCAGTCATGAGTGCATCAGATTATGGTGGTATAAATTTGATCCTTTGATAGCTAGGAAGATAAGAAAAAATCGTAATTCATATCTAAAACAATATCCAACTTGGCCCTAGCATATAGATGAATTCTTCGTCAAAATGCATAGCAAAGCACATTATTTATGGCGGGTAATAGAGCGGGAACCGGAGGTGACGTGTAACGTCAAAGTTCTCACCTTCTCATCCGACGAAGGGAACGAAAGATGCAACGCCATAATTCACATAAATCAGCACAAATATTTCTTTCAATTCACAGTCTAATTTAGCGCGCAGCCTGCCCTTAGGGTATATTTTTTTCAATACTCAACGACATCTCATTTCAAGAGAAACTCTACGACAATTACGGTCAGTCGCAATGATTGAAAAGAAGCTTGAGGCCAAGGCTGCTTAATCTACCCCTCTAAAAAATATCTCGCAATCAAAAAAGTTAACGTGTCAAAGCCCTCAAAGGGCATAAATTCGGGGAATGAGTGTGATTCATTTCACACTAAAGCTCACGGCCCCCATATTTTGGGCTTCCAGGCGGACATGTATACCAGAGGCCAGGGCTTCTGCGGCTGTAGCGCCGCCGGCCATGATGGTCCAGCCTGCTTCTAGTCGTCCACCGTCTTCTGCCACAAGTTTTGCGGCCCCCACAAGGGCGCGAAGGGGATGCCCGAGTACCGATGCGGATGAGCCGATTTGAACGGGACGGCCATCAAAACTCATGACCATACCAAGGTTGGTAATATCAAGGTCTGGTCGTACCCATGGCCCTACCACATAGGCTGAGGTCGATGTGTTATCCGCCACAACATCCGGCAGGTTGAACTTGAAATTTTCATACCGGCTGTCAATGATTTCCAATGCGGGCGCGATGGCCTCCACAGACAGCATGGCTTCGGCGGGACTCACGATCCCTTCCAGGGGTTTTTTAAGCAGGAAGGCGATTTCCGGCTCTACCCGCGGATGCACAAAATCCTTCAAGTCGACCTCGCCGCCATCTTCCACCAACATATGGTTGGTCAGACGGCCCCAGATCATTTCGTCAAGGCCCATTTGGATCATTTTCGCCCGAGAGGTAAAACCCATCTTAACCCCGACCTGAACCTGTCCCCGGTCATAACGGCGCTGGACAGAGAGACGCTGAACCTCATAAGCCTGCTCCAGTGTCAGGTCTTTGCCCGTTTCAGAAAGCTGTGGAATCGCATTGGCATAACGTGCCGCATCATCGACAAATTCGGCTATTGCATTTAAATCCGTCATAGACCTGTTCCTTCTTTTTGTTTTAAAATATCGAGGGCAACATCCACGATCATGTCTTCCTGGCCCCCGACCATTTTGCGCGCCCCAAGTTCCACAAGGATTTCCCTTGTATCAAGGCCATACATATTTGCCGCCGTTTCCGCATGGCGCAGGAAAGAGCTATAAACCCCAGCATAGCCAAGGCTTAAGGTTTCCCGGTCAACCCGGACCGGCCGGTCTTGCAGGGGCCGCACCAGATTTTCGGCCGCATCCATGAGCCTGAATAAATCGCAGCCATGGTTCCATCCCATACGGTCGGCCGCCGCAATAAAGACTTCGAGCGGCGCATTACCTGCCCCTGCCCCCATGCCCGTCAAACTCGCATCAACACGAATGGCGCCGTTTTGAACGGCTGCAATACTATTGGCGACCCCAAGGCTTAAATTATGATGGGCATGAACGCCGCGCCCGGTTTCGGGGTTTAAAACCTCGTCAAAGGCCTTCAGCCGTGCCGCAATATCATCCATATTCTGTGCGCCACCGCTGTCCACCACATATACTGTCGTCGCCCCGTAGCTTTCCATAAGTTTCGCCTGTTGCGCCAGATGGCCCGGCTCTATCATATGGGACATCATCAAAAATCCGATGGTGTCCATGCCCATATCACGGGCCTTTTCAATATGCTGTTTCGAGACATCGGCCTCGGTACAATGGGTTGCCACCCGCACTGATCGCACACCCAGATCATAGGCTTTGCGCAAATCTTTAACCGTTCCGATACCGGGCAATAATAAAGTGGTCAAGACGGCATTCTTCAATACATCCGCCACAGCCTCGAGCCATTCCCAGTCCGTATGGGCGCCAAAACCATAATTGAAACTGGCCCCGTTAAGGCCGTCACCATGGGCCACTTCGATGGCATCAACGCCGGCCTCATCAAGGGCGCGGGCAATATCACGTACATGATCAATGCCATACATATGACGAATAGCATGCATGCCATCGCGTAAGGTAACATCCTGAATATAGAGTTTTTTATCGGTCATGCGGCGGCTCCAAATTTTAGGGTGGCAATTTTTTCGGCTGTGCCGAGGGCCGCAGAGGTCATAATGTCCAGATTTCCCGCATAAGCCGGAAGATAATGGGCCGCGCCTTCCACTTCCAGATAAATGGATGACTTGATCCCCTCAAATTCACCATAACCCGGTATTTTTAGCGGATTGTTGGAACCAAAACGTTCGAACTGCACCTTCTGTTTTAAACGATATCCCGGCACATAAGATTGCACCTCTTTCACCATCTGCTCAACGCTTGCCTCAATGGCCGCCTCATCCGCCATATCAGACAGGGTAAAGACCGTATCCCGCATTAACATAGGTGGTTCCGCTGGATTCATGATGATGATGGCTTTGCCTTTTCCGGCCCCGCCAACTTCTTCAATGGCACGGCGCGTGGTTTCGGTGAATTCATCAATATTCGCCCGGGTTCCAGGGCCCGCAGTTTTAGAGGATATGCTGGCAATTATTTCCGCATAATGAACTTTCGCCACCCGGCTGACCGCCGCCACCATCGGTATAGTTGCCTGCCCGCCGCAGGTCACCATATTGACATTCGGCTCATTTAAATTTTGATCCAGATTAACCACCGGCACCGTATAGGGGCCAATGGCCGCTGGGGTCAGATCCACCAGAACTTTACCCGCCGCACGGCAAACTGAATCATGATGTTTGTGGGCATAGGCCGATGTGGCATCAAAAACAATTTTAATATCGTCCCACACTTCAAGCTTGCTCAAACCTTCAATACCCTCAGCGGATATGGCGACCCCCATACGTTCCGCCCGTGCCAAACCATCCGATGTAGGGTCAACCCCAACCATCGCCCCCATTTCCAGAATATCGCTGGTGCGGATTATTTTAATCATCAAGTCAGTCCCGATATTACCGGGGCCGATGATCGCTACTTTTATCTTTGACATAATTATATCCTCTATACAAAAGATGCTCTGACCGAGCCTAAGCCGGATATACGAAGCTCATAAACACCAGGCCCCGACACGCTGACCATCGGCCCCAGGGCACCAGACAATATGGTATCCCCCGCCTTCAACGGGCGCCCCACCTCAACCATGGTTTTTGCCAGCCAAAGGGTCGCATTCAACGGGTTACCAAGGCACGCAGCCCCTGCACCAGAAGAGACCGGCTCGCCCTGATGTTCAATCACCATGCCGCAAAGATGCAGGTCAAGTTCTGATAACTGACGCGGTTCCGTGCCTAGGACATACAGCCCGGACGAAGCATTATCCGCCACCGTATCCATAATTCTGATATTCCAGTCCGCAATACGGCTATCGACGATCTCTATGGCCGCAACCGCATAATCAATGGCCCGCATCACATCCGTAATGGTCATTTGCGCTTGGGTCAGGTCGCTTTTCAAAACAAAGGCCATCTCGCCCTCTATTTTAGGCTGCATCAGCCGATCCAGCGGCACATCCTCGCCATCCACATAAGCCATATCCGCATAAAGCATGCCAAAATCCGGTTGACCAACGCCAAGCTGTGATTGCACGGATTTTGCAGTTAAGCCCGTCTTACGGCCCACAAGACGGCGTCCCTGATCCAGCCAATATGACGTGTTTATTTCTTGAATGGCATAACCCGCAGCAACATCATTCGCATCAATAAAATCATGGAGCACACCGCAGGGAACATTATTCTCATGGGCATTGCGCAACATTTCTGCAGCCTTTTTCAGATCCCCGTCACTTACTTTCGTCATAATCTTACCCTTAGAGTTTTACGCAGATATTGCGCACTTCCGTATAAAATTCGAGGCTATGAACCCCACCCTCACGGCCAATTCCCGACTGTTTAGAGCCACCAAATGCCGTACGAAGATCGCGCAGAAACCAGCTGTTGACCCACGTCAGGCCACTTTCAATCTGTCCTGCAACCCGGTGGGCTTTCGAGAGATTTTCAGTCCAAATCGAACTGGCAAGGCCGTAATCCGTATCATTGGCCCGCATGATCACTTCACCTTCATCATCAAAGGGGGAAATGTGGCAGCAAGGGCCAAAAATTTCTTCCCGCATGATCGGACTATTATCATCAAGCCCTGTCCAGATCGTCGGCTGAACCCAGGCGCCGCCAGATAAATCCGTCCCCATATCTGGGACACCGCCACCCGTAATGACATTTGCCCCCAATTCACGGGCAAGGTCGTAATAACCCAAAACTTTTTTCTGATGTTCTTTACTGATCAGGGGGCCAAGATTTGCCGCTTCATCATCGGGGGTGCCTATTTTGAGTGCCTCGGCCCCTGCCTTCAGACGGGCCACAAATTGATCAAATATGGGCCGCTCAACATAAACCCGTTCAGTACCCAAACAGACCTGACCACAATTGACAAAGGCTGAGCGCATAACACCTTCAATGGCTTTATCCATTTCACAGTCGGCAAAGACAATAGCGGGATTTTTACCGCCCAGTTCCATGGACACATCCCGCATGCCCACCGCCGCCGCTTTCATGATCGCCGTTCCTGTACGTGTCTCGCCTGTGAAAGTGATGGCATCTACAGCGGGATGTTCAGTCAGATAGGCCCCCGCACTATCCGGGCCGAAACCATTCACCACATTATAAACCCCCGCAGGGACACCCGCTTCGTTCATAACCTCACCCAAAAGGGACGTGGTCAGGGGGGTTTCTTCGGAAGGTTTTACCACGACCGTATTACCACAAGCCAAAGCCGGGCCCACCTTCCATGTCATCAGCAATAGCGGCAGGTTCCACGGGGAAATCACGGCGATGACACCTTTGGGAGTACGAAGGGCATAGTTCAAAGCCCCTGTGCCATCAGGCGTTGCCATAGAAAAAGCTTCTGTCGGTTCGTTTTTAATCACCTCGGCGAAAGCTTTAAAATTGGCCGCGCCGCGCGGTATATCAATATGGCGTGCCAAAGATTTCGGCTTGCCTGTATCCCGGCATTCTGCGTCCAGAAATTCATCGAACCGTGCATTAATACCGTCTGCCACCTTATAAAGAATCGCCACGCGTTCCTCGATGGTCATTTTTCCCCAGGGGCCTTTCAAGGCCTGTTGAGCGGCCGTTACAGCGGCGTCCACCTCTGGTTTTAAACCTTCGTGTACATCGCAAATGACGGTGCCATCAACGGGACTGATATTTTGGAATATTTTACCCGAAGAACCCGCCGTATATTCCCCATTGATAAAATGCTTTACTGCCTTGTTTGACATCATTGATCCTTACTGATTTTAAGTCACAACCGCCATAAAACGATCATTCAATTCGCGTTCATAATAAAAAATAGCTTTGCCCACAGAGCTTGCTTTCCAAACCCGAATGGGATTATCGGGATAAAAATCATACCCGCCGGCAAAGACTTCATTACGGTTCCCGTTTGGATCAAAGAAATAAATGGTCTGTCCGCGCGTGATACCATGGCGTGTTGGGCCAATATCCCGTGAAATGTCATAGCGGGTCATAATATCCGCCGCATCCCGAAGCGATGTCCAATCCTCAACCAAAAAGGATACATGATGCAGTTTTCCATCTTCTTCATGACGGACGATGGCCAGGTCATGGGCTTTATTACTGCAGGTTAAAAACAGGGCGATGATCATTCCGGTATCGTCATCAACGACCATTTCTGATGCGCTGAAACCCAAAATTTCTTCAAAGACTTTCTTGAGGCCATCCACATCACCGCCATAAAGCAGGCAATGATCAAACCGCAAGGCTTTCATACCCCGTGGGTCCAATTGAGAGACATCCGGGTTATTGGTCATTGGCCCATTATCAGACAGGTCCATATCAACATATAAATCAAAGCGATGACCCGTTGGGGCCACAAAACTGATCCTTCGGCCAACGCCTGGTTGTTCGCCCGCGGGGATGGCGGAAACCTCTAAGCCTGCGGCTTTTAATTTTTCTTCATATTCATCAAGATGTGCTTCGTCGCTCACCTTAAAGGCCATAACGTCAAGGCCTGCTTCGTCACATTCCCGAAGGACGACACTATGGCGGTCAAATTCGTCATAGGCCTTAAGATAAACACGCCCATCAGATTCGGTTCCCACCATCTCCAACCCTATCCTGTCGCGATAATGTATGATTGACGCGGCCATATCCAAGACCCGAATTTGTACAAATCCCGGACGTAAAACTCCACTTATTGCCATTATTAACCTCCTCTATATTTTAACAGTTATCGTCAAATCACTCTTGGGAAAGGTCTTGCATGCCAGCGTGATATTTATATTTTTTTCCGCTGGCGATACATGTTTTATGCTCATCTTTCCTGTCTCGAATTCACCGCTTATCACCCTGATTTTACAAATCCCGCATCCGCCATTTCGACAGCCAACCGGAACTTTCGACACATTTTGACGGGCCAAAGCAATCAACAGCGGTTCTTTTTCCTGACAAATAATATGCTTGTCATACCCTGCTATCTTTATCTGAAAACCGGCTGTTTTCATCTTTGGTTAAATTCTCTTGAACAGCGGGGAGCGTTTATCACCGCCCCCATCCGCATTGCTGAGAAATTTTTCACAATAGATGTCATTTTCGAACAAACGCCCCTTCATCAAGGCCCGAATGCAAGCCTCTATCATCGGCGGCGGCCCACAGAGATAAGCTTGATGGCCCGCAAAGGAACCGTCAAAATAACGCGCCGCAGCCTCATGGACAAAACCAACCTCACCATGCCAGTCATCTTCTGCGTTAGGTTCGGACAGGGCAGGAATATAGGCAAAATTATCGTGTTTTTCCGCAAGGGCCTGAAAATAATCCTGATAATAAAGATCCGATTTGGCCCGGACCCCGTGGAACAGGGTAATCTGCTTTGAATAACCTTCCGCCAGCAACTCATCAATCATGGATTTTGGACTTGAAAGACCCGTACCGCCGGCAATGAAAATCATGGGCTTATGCTTTGATTTACGGACAAAGAAATGACCGTAAGGTGCAGAAAAAGACAATAGATCACCCTCAGCCAGTGTTTTATGTAAATAAGTCGTGCCTGCGCCGCCCTCGACCTTCCGCACATGCAGTTCGATATGGTTTGCATCGTTAGGTGAATTGGCAATCGAAAAAGCCCTTGGGCCTTCCACACCGGGGATCGCAAGCTGAATATACTGTCCCGCCTGAAATTCTGCGTCATCCTCCAGTGCAATAACAATTTTTCTCACATCAGCCGTAAAATCGACGATTTCGGAAACCTTGCCTTTATAGTCACAAATGGGCAGATATTCGGCGTCCTCGTCTTCTTCGATATCCGCCTCGATCACCACATCGCTTTCCAACGTACAGGTACAGGCCAAAACCTTGCCCTCATCCCGCTCAAAATCCATCAAAGCAAACGGCGATGCTTCCCCAAGATCGACGTCACCTTCAAGCACCTCAACTTTGCAGGTGCTGCACAGGCCATGATTGCATTGATAAGGAATATAAATCCCCGCCCGAAGGCAAGCGTCCAATATGGTCTGGCCTTCTTCGACCTCGACCACCTCCCCAATGGGGTCTATGGTAAGCGTGTAACTCATCAGCTATGCGTACCTTCAATACCGTCAAGACCCGGCGTCCAGAAACGGAGCAAAGACTTGTGACCAAAACCATTCTCGGCAAGACTTGCCGACATATCAGGGCTTATGCTTTCGCCATTTAGCGTCCATTTCACCGCATCCCAATTGATTCTTTCGAAATCAGGGTGCTTTTTATAGACGCCCGGCAGAACCTCTTTCACCAAAGCGCCAAAGGGCATTTCTGATGGCAAGGGCAGACAAACCGGCGAGCAAAACATCAAATGCTTTTCCCAGTTAATATAGGTCAGTTGATTGCCATGAAAATTCTCGACTTTATCCAGTGGCTCAAATTCGTATTTTCCGATGGAAATTACAGACATTTCATCATTCCTTCTTCTTCGGTTCTTTTTCGTTTAGGCTTTGACGCGGTGGGCTTGCCATTCGTCCCAGAGCTTCTGATCCGGTGAGCCTTTGTAATCCATATTGTCGGCCCCGAGGTTCATATTGTACCATTTAAGAACATCCGCGACCTCTGCCCCACCGCAGTTTCCTTGATAGATCTGATGAACAGGAAGCCATGCCTGAATATATTTTTCAGGCTCGTAATCAAAAATATCCTTACAGCCGTCAGAGCAGGTATGATACGTATTGCCCTTATATTCAGAGCTGCGGAGAGATATGGTTGTGGGATCATCCATTTCCGTAAAACCCATGGGGATTTGGCATGTCTGGCAAAGCATCGGCAGGGTATCATTATAAAAACGCCGACCCGCTTTTTCTTCCTCTGCAAAATGTTCAAAACGTTTCCGATAATATTTATCGAACGTGTCTGGATATTTCTCTGACAACCAGTCCAGCTCTTCCTTTTCTGGTATCCATGTATGAAACCCGGCCGCATGGGTATAATTATAAAAAATATTCCAAGCCTGATGACTGATATGTTCCGCTTCTTTGGTGGCAATATCCGCATATTTTGGCGGCTTGATACCGTAACGGGCCAGATCCTCAAACAAGGCACCACCCGCTTCGGTGAAATAAATTTCCCAGGCCTCGCTCCATGACATCACCCGTTTTGGCAACATATAATCCATCATCATGCCCACCAGAGACAACATACGTGTCCCGCGCCAGAACCATTTATCCATCCAGCGCTGCACGATCGGAATATTGCGTTCATCCTGTTCGAGCATGAATTTAATAACCTCCAGGCCCAATGTCATATGCCGGGCCTCGTCAGACTGCGCGGAAAAACCAAACGTCACGGTCGCCATGTCACCATTAAAGGCGGCCCCGGACATAAAGGGGACAAAGAGAAGATTGGTCAGCACATATTCAAAGGCAAAAGAGATCGAGGTCAGAAACTCAAAGGGGCCTGCCGTCCGCGCATCATCAAAGAAAGATTTCGGCACCGAAAGATACCAAACCCTGTCGTACATATGTGGCCCGCTATGAAGACCGTCAAAATATTTATTGTAATGGCTCATGGCATGAATTTGTGTCTGCGCATGGCGCAATTCATCAATAGCCTGCATTTGACAAGCAACCCTTGGGCCTACCCCACGAAATTGCCGTCCCACATGGGTGAAGCCGCGTGCAGCCTGATACTCCGCAGGTGATATTCCGGTCAGAAATAGCTTGATTGCATTGACATAGCGGGCATCCGTAATCCCTAAATGCCCATTATTCTGCGCGAAACTATCGATCACAGCATAAAGTTTTTTCTCTTTCTCTGACTGGAATTTCCAGTAAGCATCCATTGTCAAACGAAAGGGGTCTTCCCAACCTTCCCAGTCATGAATAATGATGCCTTCATAATTGTCATAGGGAAAAACCTTGTCCATGGGTTGATAGGAGGTTTCCCAGTCCAGTCCCCGCGTAAGCATGGAATAACGTTGTTTAATACCCAGTTTCTTTTTTCTTTTTTCAGCCATAGATCGATCCCTTTAAAAGTTCCATTTCAACTCAAAATAATTATCTTCTTCGTCCACATTTCCTGCGAGACTAACGATACTGAGGTGAAGCTCCTGCACGTCCCACTCACGCCCAATGATTTCTTCGACAGTTTCCTGTTTGACGATCAGACGACCCGCACAGTCGATTTTGACCATCGCGGGATAGATATTCACAGTGGCATCCGGATTATCCGCTTCTATGGCTTCAATAATTGGCCGGGCATCGTCATTATTCTGCAAGGTAATTGATACGATCCTGCTCATGGTATGCTCCTATATTTCTATGCCGGACTTTTTAGACCGTTTTGTGATTTCTTCGCGGATTGATGCCATAACATTCGCCGCCTCATCGCCCAGGACGTGCCCCGCGATGGGGGTAAAGGCTTCGATGGCCCGGTCTGTCCAGGTGCTGATCCATTGTGACATCAAGGCCGCATTTTCAGGGCTTTCCGCAGCGGTGACTTTTAACAAATGATCCAGCCAACGTTTTTCATCCTTGCCCCAATCCTGCATAAATTCATTCAGCATAGACATGGGGGCACCGCCATTTTGATTGCCGACTTCTTCGAAATACTGATAGAAAAGCGGGAAAACCACCCCATCCATACATAAATTTTGCGCGATCAAGAGTTCGAACCAGTCCTTGACGACAAAACTATCCTCAACCATGCGGCGAACCCCCTGCCACAGATCGCTTTCCATCCAATCGACCTTGGCCTGGTCAAGGCTTTCGCCGCTGTTATCATCCAGAAGCAGCCCTACACGGCTGATGATCTGTGCCATTGCCAACCTGTCCATGGCAGAAAAAAGGCCCACCTGACTAATTGCCGTGCCGTAAGCCTTGTCGGAGAAATCACAATTATTCATATTTGCGCCCCATTCGAAATGACGCAAGGGCAGTAGAAATTCTTTGACCTTTTGCTGCCATGGGGCAGACATGGTGGCCATCATGTTGCTTTTATCTATAAATTTAAAATGACTTTCTTCGGCTTCCATCATTTTATGACGGGCCATGGTATAGGTACCGTAATAAAGCTGACGCGGGTCATTAAAGGTATACCAGTCTTCCATTTTTATGGCCGTCAGGCTTTTGTCATATAACGCTCTACTCGGGTCCCACGTTGGACGATAATGAAAATTCTCCGTTGGCTGAAGATCCCATGTTCCCTCCTGATAGCGCGTTGCGGCTTTATCCGCGCCTAACCTCTTGGCAATATGATCATATGTCTGTCTTCGCGGCTTGATGACATTCGTTTTAATTTCCAAACTCACTTGAATTCTCCCAGATTTATAATATTCCCTGTATGCTGATAACCGTTTGACACTTTCTCAAACTCAGCCTTGATGCTCGGTTCAGAAGTGATTTCCGTGACATGATTAACATCACAGAATTCCTTAAATGCAGGATAGAGCATCACCAGCTCTATGGTCAGTTCCGTGCATCCAACGGAAAATTCAAATTCTATAAATTTTTGTTTTCGCATCCCAAATACACGAACTGACTTGTCAAAACTTTGCAATCGGTCCCGACTATGCGGCCTCTTGTCTGTCATCCTATCCCGAGCCTTTCTTTTGGCTTCTTTAACAATATCCCCTCCCTCTTTACCCTCTTATGACAAGGGCTTAGCCAGATAATTGCAAGGAACATGCCAAAGTATTTTAATGCAAAAATATTTTACAACCTGTTGTTTTATCTAAACTTTTTATGCGAACTCACCTTCTTCGGGTTATTTCCACCAAATTTGGATTTATAATTTGATGAAATCATAAAAAGGCAGAAACTAAAATTTCACCATTTCATCAATAGCTGGTAAGGCCTGTGGTAAAGTGTCAAGAAATGACGGCCTCTTTACACACCTGTAAAACCATTGCTTCAAATTCTGGTCGTCCTCATTGAGCGTCAGGCCATAAGCCAGTGCCAGTGCAAAACGCGGGATCAAAGCACATTCAGCAACGGAAAATTCCTTATTAAAAAAGGCCTTTTCGCCCAATGTCCTTGTTAATTTTTTCTGCTCCCGAGCCCAGGCCTCTGATGTCTTTTTCAAAAGGTCATCGCTGGCTTTATGTTGCTCACTTTCACGAATTTGCTTGATATAAGGAAAAATTATTTTCCCCAGCTTATGATCGCTATCGTAATGAAGTTGCCTGATCTGTGCTCTTTGTGAAGGCGACCCCTTCATGAGGGATGAACCTGGGAATTTGTCCGCCAAATATTCAATAATCACAGCGGATTCCCCAAGAACCACATCGCCATCCACCAATACGGGTACCGTTCCATTCGGGTTTAAAGCCACAACATCGGGGTGGGTTTCACCAAGGTCTACGCAAACCTCTTCCAACTTTATGTTTTCTTCTTGGAGAAAAAGTCGGACTTTCCAACAAAAGGGGCAATCTGGTCGATGATAAAGTTTCATGGTCATCATCACACCTTCTATAGCTTCCGCAGTCTTAAATCATGCAGGTGGTTCTTGAGGCAATCTATGCGATCACTGCCCCAGAATATCTGGTCTTCAACGGCAAAAGTAGGCACGCCGAATATCCCTTTTTCTTGGGCTTCTTTCCAGTTCTGTTCCATAATTTTAATTAAATCTTCATTCTCAATAGCCCGTTTTATCAGGCCTTGACCCAGTCCGATTTGCTCCCCGACTTCCAACAAAACATCAATTTTTCCAATATCCTGCCCTTCTGCCCATTCCTTGCGCATAAGCTCCACAACATAGTCTTCCAGCAGGCCTTCCTGTTCCGCAGCCAATGATATTGCCCCCGCCAAAGTAGGGTCCGTATCATTTGGAGGGGGAACAAATGGAATACCCAATTTCCGGGCATGTCGACTTACATCCTGTCTCACCAAGGGAATTTTTACCCTTGCTCTTTCAGGTGCAGACCTGCCTGACCAACCCCCAAATGGTTTCCAATTAATTTTGGCGTGATATTCTTCAAAAACGGAGAACATATTTTTAGAGGCCAGATAGCAATAGGGGCTCCTGAAATTAAAGAAAATGCTTATTTCCACCGGAATAATCTTGGCGTTGTCCATTTTTACCATCCAATCTAGAGAAAATGTCGGGGACGAAAAGGCCCGCCCCCGACATGAACAAAGGGGTCTTATTTACCAGTCACGCGCATATTCTGAACGGTGAATTTCTTGCGTGGGCTTAGTTTTGAATCAATCTGACCCTTAAACTGTCCTGTTGTGCAATGCGCACCCTGAACATCCAACATCATGAAAGAATCATCGATAGAGACGCCTGACCCTTTATTCTTAGGCAAGTGATAATCGGGGTGAGCCTGACCAATAATGAAGGTTTTCCAAAGTTCCCCTTTGCGGTCATAAATAATCGTCCGGGGCAACGTAAATGTCTCGGCATCAACATAATGAACGCGTTTGCTGATCGGGTGGTTTGGATCAACTGGTGTTGATTCAACCACATAAACTTTACGCAATTGCCAATCCACCTGCGGGAAACACCCGCCCTTATCGCTAAATTCAACAAATTGGTAGCCGTCTGACATTTTATGATCTTCTGTCAGTTTCTGCTCATTATGCTTGTAGAAAGGCATCATGACATTTTTGGTGCCCTTATAGGCCCAATTCATATCGGAGATACGGCCGTTATACCCTTCAAAATCCTCAATCATAAGGTCAGAACCCAGGAAGCTGTCCGTGATCTGACCCGTGGCCAGACGGCGCACACGACGCTGAAAACCAAGATAGAGCCAGGCATCATCCCGCTTCAGATCGTCTTCATAACGATGAATAAGAAGTTGGGTATTTTTCACATCAAAAGGTTCAAGCACCTGCACATAAATTGCCCGAAACAGGTCCCCAGGATTTTTTGGCAAATCCGGTTTCGGATCATCATTGACCCGATGCTTCAGATTTAGAAAATGGAAGTTAAACTTCAGTGTTCTTTCAATCTTGGCAGAATTCAGATCACGGAATTTCCAATAGAAAGGATAAATCGAACCATTATCCCCCCAATTATAACCATATTTATAGTTCCACGCGAGTTTTTCACCGGCACGAGGATCATTAACATCAGGTTCTTCCGGAAAAGGCCGACCAGAAACAAACCCACTGATCTCACCTGTTTTTGCCCCGAGTTTCGCCGTATCAAGATTGGTCTTTGTGGCGTTGATGTAGGCTGCATTCAATTCAAATGCCGTGGTATCGGTTACATTAATCTCAGTCCAGCCATCCTTGACAAACTGATACATACCTTCGTCCAGAATATCCTTGAACTGTTCCACGTTTGACTGATTTATGGTCATGCCACTTTTTAATCCCGGGTGGGATGGTACGCTGTTTTTATAAGGGTAAAATGAGTTCTCCACAACATCGAGGTCAGCGGCAGAGGCAGACATTGCCCCCAACCCTATGACCAGGCCAGTTATCATACTCGTCATTTGCTTTTTCATTTTATATTCCTTCATTATAGAATTTTATGATCTTCGCTTAGAAGCGATACCTTAGCGTTACTTGAATTTCATCTTCCGTTGATGCCATTCCAATCGGACCAGACCGGAAACGACCAAGCGGTTCAAAACCACCAAGTCCAACAGAACCAGCCTGGAAGGGGTCTGTATGGAACGGCGTCGCGGTATAGGGACCCCATGGGTTACAAGACCGGCAATCATCAAATTTGCGCGCCCCTTTACCAAACTTGAAATTCGCCGCCACAACCAGACGCCAGCTGTCGTCGATCAACCAATCGACAGATGGTGAAATAACGGCCGTCCCGCCATTAAAGTCATACGCCGCAAGCAATTGAGGGCTCAGGCGATTTTGCATATACCAGCCTTTCATCAGGAAGGTCATGGTCCAGCTGTCTTTCCAGTCAGGAATACCCGCTTTGGTAAAGCCTGGAACGCCGGCCAGTGAGCCGGGCGTTTCTTCCAATTCATGATCCAGAATATGCTGCCCAAAAAGCTGCGCAGAAAAAAGAAATGCTTTACTCGAATTCAGGAAAGGAATGAATGTATCCCGGTCCCATCCGATGACGTAGCGCACTACATCAGATTTAGAATAAAGTTCCGGTCTTAACGTATTGGCAAATTCTTCACCCGTGGTATAGGCCGTCTCAACCCGGAAAACAGACTTGATGCTATCCACATAAAAATCCATAGACCCCCCAAAGAGATGAATTCTTGGGAATTCAATATCAAAGGCAATCAGGTAAGGATATTGCGCCACCTCGCCCGTGAAATTATTCAGGGCCGCAGGACCAACACTTCCGCCATGCAAAGACGGTAACTGGCTCAGGTATGTCAAATAGTTGAGGGAGAAACCGACACTATTCTTAACGCCTTCCACTTTAAAGCCAATTTGCGTATTATCCAATTTCCATTCTGGCAAATTCACCTGTCGGATACCGATGGAACCCGGGGCAAAATCGGTTGCGGCAAGGCCGGTGGTGTCGGGAACGGGAAGCCCGGCAAAATTGGCGACCGTACACCCATTGTCCCAACAGTTTTTCATGCCACGGAAGAAACCGCCAGCCCCCAGGATTTGATACGGCGTGCCACCCTGTCCCAATGAATTGGGTCTGAATTTGTCAAAGTTCCAGACAAGATTAAGGTTTAAATCATCAAAGCTGCCAACGGCGCCCATTCGATAATCCAAATTCAACATCCACTGGGGAATACGAATATCTTCGAGTTCGTCATAAATATTCTGACGGGAATAATCCACTGGATTAATCACATCCAGCACACGGAAAAGATCCGTACGGCCCCACACAACCTGTTGACGGCCCAAACGGATATTCAGCTCATGACCATTGGAAAAAGGGATGCTGCCATCCACATATGCTTCCCGTAAAAAGTCCATGCGGCTGTTGAATTCCGGAAACCGCAAATTGTCCAGGCTATAATCCAGATAACCCGGAAGGCAGCCACGGCTATCAACATCACAGGGACGGACAGGAACCCCAAAAGAAACACCCCCTTGATCATTGGCGTGTGAATCACTGCCCAGAACGATCAAACCGTCATTGGGGTTAACCCCTGTATCAAATCCAAAGAAAAACGCGCCCGTGGATACAAGTCCACCGCCATGGGGAACCGAAGTCGGCCCCGCAGAAAACGTACTTTGTAAATTAATAGCCCCCCCCGCATTTCGGCCAAAGTCACTCTTATTCAGGTCATAAACACCATCATAAGATCCCCGGAACGTCACATTAAAGGACAGTTCAGAAAATGTTTTTCCCGAATTGAATTGTTTGACCAGTTCAAGCTGAAGGGTGTTGCGAAATTTCGCAAGCCCCACATCTTTACGAAAGAATGTGGCATTTTCAACAAAACCATTCCACTGAAACGTCCCATCCTCGGAACTTCCCGCATAGGCCCCTGATGTTCCCGCCACCGACAATGCAGCGAGCAGTGACAATGTCGCTGTTGTTTTTTCTAATTTTAAATATTTTATTTTAGTCATTTAGTCCTCCCGATTTTTAGTTAAAGGAACCTGCTAGATACCCTATAAAAAGGCCATTATGATGCCGATCAGGTCGTGTGTGCTTCCTCAATCACACCATCGACAACCTCAATGTCAGTAATAAATTTTGGTTTAAAAATTGTGATCCAGCTTGGCACGACCAACAAAGCCGCCAACATGTTAAAAATAAGCATCACAACCAGTAGAAGTGCCGCATCAGACTGAAAACGCAAATCCGACAGGAACACCCACATGATCACACCCAGGATCAAGGCGCCCGCCGTAACACAAACGGCAAGACCAGTGGTGCTGATGGCGCGAATAATGGCCTCCTGAAGTGTGTCTGTATTCAGGATTTCTTCGCGAATGCGGTCCATAATATAAATGGAATAGTCAATACCAACCCCGATCCCCACCGCAATAATTGGCACCGTATTGACGTTGATGCCAATATTCATATACCCCATGTAGCCATAGCTGAGTATGGTCGCAAACGACATGGCCATAAACATGAGCCAGCCCGCATGAAGGGATCCATAAAAGAAGGTCACAAACAAGAAAATCAACATCAGAACAGATGGCACGACGATTTTATTGGTTTCGAATACGGCTTCGTTAATGGCCGCCGTCACGCCGATAATGCCCCCCGCAAGATGAAAGCTTAAACCCTCTACTTCATTGCCTCTTTCGCCAATCCAGCTTTTGACCATATGAATAGCCCGGCGAATGGTCTCCCCCTGATGATCTTTGTAATAGAAGACCATGTTGGCATCCGTCTCTTCCGGGTTTACAAATTCCTTCAGAGCGCCGGGAATGGGGCTTGATGCCATATATGCAAACATCAAGCCGCCCACATAATATTCATCATGCGGAACCTGCGCATAACGCGGATCATTATTATGCAGCAAACGATTAACCTGCTTTACCAGATCCGGCAGACCCTTGGCCCCGCCCAATTCGGGGTCGTCAAGCATATAATTCTGAAAATCTTCTAACGCTTTAATGGTTTCGGGATCTTTCAGGCCGCCTTTTTCTTCGGTTCTGGCAATGATGTAAAGCTCTTCTGACCCTGGAAAACTTGTATTAATTGCCGCCGAGGACATATTGTAATCCTGATCGGGGTAAAGTAACGGACTGCCGGGTTCCGCCTCGCCAATCTTAACCGTTGTGCTGTATATTCCCCCGATGACAAACAGGAGCCCGGTCGCCATTAAAAGACGGCGTGCATATGTTTTATTGGCCACCAAAAAGCCCACTTTAGGGAGCAGTTCCCTGATCCATCCATGACGGGCTTCAGTCCTTTTAGGCTGTGGCAATATGGACAGCAACAGAGGCACCAGAACCAGAACATTCAAAATCACGCATATGGCCCAAAGAGAGGCATAATAAGACAATTTTGTATTGATGGGGATCGAACCAAGTGAAATCAGAAGCAGACCCACCGCATCTGAAATAACCCCAAGGGACCCCGGGCGAAACAAGCTATCAAATGTGATACGGGCCGCTCTTTTCCCACTGCCGCATTTTACAAACTCGTCGTAATAACGTTCAACGAGCTGAATACCATGAGACATAGCGCGGGCGGATATCAAAAAGGGTATCACCAAGGTCAACGGATCAAGGTTATACCCCAGTAAAGAAAGAATTCCGATCCCCCAGATAGACGATACGGCAATTCCCAGCATCGGGATCAGAACGCCGTATAGTCTTCTGAAATAAACCAACAAAAGCCCAAACATAAAGACAATTGTAAAGAGAAAGATTTGGATAATTTGCGGAATATAAGTATAAACCCACCCCACCAGCATCGGCTGGCCGGTTACATGAATTTTAACCCCCGGCGTTTCTTCTCTGGCCCGGAAACTCTGAATTTCATTAAAGGTTTTTTCATAGTCAAGCGCCCCTTCATTCAACTGCCCCTTGATCAGGGCTGATTTCAGATCCGGGGAAACCATCAGGCCATAGACCCGGGGGTTGGCCAGAACAGCGTCCCGCATTTCTGCCATTTCAGCCTCATTCAATATGGGCTTTTTTGTCGGATCATAATAAGGCTGCGAGACAATGGACCCTTCTTCCGACAGCCAGGTTTTGCGGGACGTCCGATGGGTCAGGCTGGAAACAAGATTATGATTAATGCCCGGCAGACTATCCACATCCTGGGTGAGACGATGGATCAGGGCCAAAACGTCATTGTTAAAAACCGTTCCCTCTTCCACTTCGACACCAACAACGACCACATTGGCGCCCCCAAAAGTGTCCCGGATTTCATTATGAAGTTTGATATAAGCATGTTTTTGTGGCAATAGATCCGAAAAATCGGAATACATTTTTACCGCAGGGATTTGCGCTGCAAAGAAAATTGTTATGGCCAGTAAAAGGCCTAATATTATCTTGGGATAGCCAAATAAATGATCATCAATATCTTTTAGGAAATGCGTAAACTTAGACATTCAAGTATTCCAAACTACAGGTTTTTATTAACTATTCAACTTTGGCCATCACGGATTTGGCCATCATGGCTCACGTCTAAAAATCTTGCTGATTAAGCCGTTTTATCAAGCCGCCGCCCCCTGCAATCAGAAGCGCATCCTGGCCCAGGGGAAGTGCCGCACGCAGGTAGCCAAAACCCAATTCTGTCTTTACCGGCCTCCAATCATTTCCGGATAAAACCAGCATGGTACCCTGCTCCCCCACGGCATAAGTATTCCCCCTGAAAACGGTGAAGTTATAGATCGGAGCCCTGGTGCCCGTTTCCTGACGCTGCCAGTTCCGGCCCCCATCTTCTGTTTGGTAAATAATACCCTGAAGACCGCCAACCCATCCCTTTTGTTGAGATATGAAATGAGAGGCCATGGCATAAAATTCATTGGTGATGAAATTACCGCCGCTCCAGCTTTCCCCACCGTCATTTGTACTATAAACTGACCCAAATTCACCCGTGACCACGCCGTGGTTTTCATCCGTGAATTGAATTTTGCTCAGCATGGCATCTTCGGAAATGGACTTGTCGGACCAATTGTCCCCCCCATCATTACTGGCCATAATGAGCGTGAAACTCCCCACCACCCATAGCCCTCCATTATGATCACATGTAAGGTCGAGAACCTCTTCTTCAGTGGGAATTTCCTTTGAAGTCCACTTTTCACCATTGAGATCAGAGACCCAAAGCTTCCGGTCCGCATCCAATATGACAAAGTGATTATCCGGACATACCTCGATATCCACAAGCGTCGGGAATGAAATGGGGCTGTCACCAGAAAGTCTGGTCCGGGTCCAACTTTCCCCTTTATCACGGGAAGTGAGAATGGCCCCGCGATTGCCAATAACGACGATCGCGGACGCAGACTTCGCAGCGGCCTGAAAATGATCATACCGTGCAACAGGCTTTTCCTTCGAGGACTCGACATGCGACAAATCAAGTTTAGCCTCACAACCTGATACCAGCGTCAAAAGACCCGCCAACGCGAGAAGAAGACATTTCCGCTTTCCACCCATACAGCTTTTATACAATGCATATACTCCCAACATCTTTTAAGCGTCTGAGATTTTCGCGCCTGAAGTTTTTATTTTATGTGTCAGGAACTGGTGAAAATTAGACCAAAGATATGTTTTTATTTAAGCCTTTGAGAACTATAAACAGGCAAGACTATACCGTCCAATACCGAATGGACATCAATCTAATACCGATAAGGTATGAAGAAAAACGCGGCTCAAATAAATTTTGATGTCCAAAATTCAGGAGAAAATAAGGAGATTTTTTAGAATATACGCCAGTTAGATACTTTAAATGCGCTTGAGGAACGATTTGAATACCTTTATAGTATGTCAACTTCAGCCTCGCCAAGAAAGTGTTTTTCATGAACCCGCGTAATCTCAAATATTTTATTGCCGTTGCTGAAGAAAAGAATATAGGCCGCGCTGCTGTGCGGCTGCATATATCCCAACCCCCCCTGACACGCCAGATCCAGCACCTGGAACATGAAATGGGTGTTATCTTATTCACACGCACGCCAAAGGGTGTGGAATTAACCGAGGCCGGTGAATTATTTCTTATTGAAGCAAGAAACATATGTTCCATCATAGAACGGGCAACAGAACGTACGCAGCGGGCCGGCAGCGGGAAGTTGGGCCGATTGGATGTGGCCATTTTCGGATCGGGTATTCTGAATGATATTCCAAAAATTCTTCTGGCCTATAAAAATGCCTATCCAGATGTAAAAGTCGTCCTCCACACCATGGAAAAGGCTGAACAAATAGAGGCCCTGCGCCAGAGACGAATTAATGTCGGCTTCAATCGATTGCTGACACCGCTGCCCGATATTTCTTTTGAACTTATTGCCACGGAACGGCTCTTTCTTGCCATTAATGAAAATCACCCATACGCCAGAAAAACCGTTATTCCTTCAGAAGTGCTTGGCGAAAATCCTCTCGTTCTATACCCCACGGGAACACGGCCCAATTACATAGATAAGGTCATTAACATCTGCCATGATCTTGGATTCTCTCCGACCGTCTCCCAAAAGGTCGGCGACGTGATTACGGCGGTTGCCCTTGTTTCCAGTGGTTTTGGCATCTGCCTTGTGCCGGAATCGGCAATATCGTTAAAACTCCCCGGTGTTGTCTATCGTTCTCTGACGGGATTGCCAGATAATGCACGCGTTGATTTAAGCTGCATTTATCGCACCGGCGACGATTCCGCGATTCTGCGCTCATTTCTTGAGGTTTGCCGCCAACATAGCAACAAGCCGGTAAAACCACGTAGCCGACAGAAGGCTGGCCGGAAATCTGCCGATAAAATCTGACCTTCCTCTGACACGGCCCTGTAAATTTTACCATATGATAAAAAATATTTCCATTTTACTTGTAAAATTAATGAAATCATCAACTTCATTAACATAACGCTTGCCTATCACCATCTGATGTGCCCAAATAAATTCAAGATGATTATTCGCCCCTCGATGAAGGAACCAAAATAGAATTTCAAAGTATGAGTCCCAGATTATGGTTAAAAGTAGCATTTTTCCCGGTCGTGCTTTCTTTGGGCAACCGGAAGATATAAATGACAAGATAGAAATGATCCCTGGATTCCCAGACTTCCACGACCTTTCTGAACGCTTGAGATTTTCACCACAAAATGGCCATATCTGGCTCGATGACATTCGTATGATGATGTTGCATGCCAATTCGATGGGCGCTTTACGCTCTGAACTTATCGAATCCCTCGGCATAAATAAGGCCCGCGCCCTCCTAACCAGAATGGGGTATGTTTCTGGCGCACAGGATGCAGAATTGGCGACAAAACTGCGACCCGGGGCTGATTTTTTTGATATTTTCGCGGTTGGTCCCCAACTCCATTCCCTGGAAGGCATTGTTTCTGTTGAACCCGTAAGGTTGGAAGCGGATGTAGAAAAAGGTCAATTTTACGGTGAATTTCTCTGGCATGAAAGCATAGAAGATGAAATTCATATCGAAAAATACGGCATTGGAACCGAACCTGTATGTTGGATGCAGATTGGTTACGCCAGTGGTTACACGTCCGTCTTTATGGGCCGTCCTATCGTATATCAGGAAGTCGAATGCCGCGCCATGGGCCACGCCCACTGCCGCATTATTGGAAAACCGGTTGAAGAATGGCATGACATCGAAGAGGACATGGCCTTTATGCAACCACAGGCCTTTGCCAATGCTGATACCATTATGAAACCCCGTGATCAATTTACGGCCCTTGAAACGGAGCCTAAAAACAACGATCTAACTGAATTTCACTCCAAAATTTCCGCATCAATGGTCGGGGCTTCCGCAGCCTTTAATGTGGTCTGCCACATGCTGGACAAGGTTGCCAAAACAAATGCCACCGTCCTGTTCCTTGGTGAATCAGGTGTCGGCAAGGAAATGTTTGCCCATACATTACATCAAATCAGCAAACAACAAGACTGTCCTTACGTTGCTGTAAATTGTGCGGCTATCCCTGAAAACCTATTGGAATCAGAATTATTCGGGGTTGAGAAAGGGGCCTATACTGGCGCAGTAGAGGCCCGTGCGGGCCGGTTTGAGCGTGCGGATACGGGCACCATTTTTCTCGATGAAATTGGCACATTATCTCTTGCGGCACAGGGGAAACTTCTTCGGGTTTTGCAAGAGCATCAGATAGAACGTGTCGGCGGCAAGAAAACAATCGACATCGACATCAGGGTGATCGCCGCCAGCAATGTGGATTTAAAACAGGCCGTCAAAGAAGAGCGTTTCCGGGAAGACCTTTATTTCCGCCTGAATGTTTTTCCCATTCATATCCCGCCCCTGCGCGAACGCAAAGCCGACATCCCGCTTTTGATGAACCATTTTCTCAAAAAATACGGCACCATATACAAGAAAAATATTACGGGTTTCACATCTCGCGCCATCGATGGTTTTTTAAATTATGATTGGCCCGGAAATATCAGAGAACTGGAAAACCTGGTGGAAAGAGGCGTAATTCTGGCGGCCAATGATGGCGCGATCGACCTATGCCACCTCTTTACCCTTGGCGAAGAAATTACCATTCCCCTTCTTAGAGTAAATAAAGATGGCTCATTAAATGATGCGTCAGACGCTGAAACCATTGAAGATACCAGTGATCCGCAGCAGGTAAATATGATCGTCCATAGCCTGATGGCGCAAAATGTTGGCCTTGAAGAGCTTGAAAAAAAACTCATCGACTCTGCAGTGGCAAAATCAAAGGGCAATCTTTCCGCCGCAGCCAGAATGCTCGGGATCAGCCGCCCTCAACTGGCCTACCGATTAAAAAAATAGCGCGGCTTTCACCCGGCACTCGCGAAAGCCTTTCTGGCGAAAATAGCCAAGAGAGACGGCATCATCATTTCTTATGCCGAGCATAACGGTTCCTATACGTAACCTGCTCCCCACCAATTACAGGGTCAGGTTTAAATTGATAATCAGAATTCAGGTCCAGGAAACCCTGCGTTACTCCTGTGTCTCAATGCTGAAATTATTTTTATTTCTTATGATTTTAGAGACACCAATGGTGAGGATCGGTACGACAAAAACAGCGATAAATCCAAATGTAAGCTGGCCATAACCCTGCGCAATAAGATTAACCAGACCAAAAGCGGAGGCTGAAACCAGTGCAACCAGCAAAAGAAAAATTGCAATAACAGGCCGGGCCAGTTCCGGCATTTCCTTGCCCCGATCGTGGAATGTTGATGCAATACGTTCATTGACAGAATGAATAAGGCCAACCCCGGTTTGCACCAAAGTTCCCAGCAACACCGTCTGAAACATAATGGTAAACCATGGCATGCCCACTTTGGAAAGCAATGCGCTACTCGGTATTGTCGCCAGACCAATTTCTGGATATTCCCCCATCATGGCAACGAATAGGAACAGCGCTGGCGACATAGCGATCAGACCCGCCAGCAAGCCTGCTGAAATAGCTTCCTTGCGTCGGGTAATATGGGTGAGGCAGAAAAACACGGCCGGTACTGTCGCCAGATTATATCCGGCATACCGCAGGCCATCCAACATCCATCCCGGGGAAATCGTCGCGGTTTTATAGCTGTCTTTAATATCCCCGCCGAAGGCGGTAAAACACATAACAACCAAAGTGAAATAGCACAAATACAATAATATTGACCAGATACCCATAAAATTTTCGATGATATGGCTGCCATAAAATGCCAACACCCCTATGGCCAGCAACAGGCCGAGCGTTCCCATCTGCACCGATGCGGAAAACAAGCTTTGAGTCAGTTCCCCTGCAGCAGCCCCGATCACCGACAGAACAACGACCATGAGCAACAGCAGTAAAATTTCAAACAGAATCCAGAAACGGCCTAATAATTGTTGGAAGAACGACTTATAATCATAACTCCCTGTTATCCGGCAAAGTTCAAAGGACGCCGCCATCACAAGGCTCCAGATCAGGGCAGCAACCCCCATAGACAATAGACCGCCGATGGGGCCGTGGGGCAGAAAAAATTCAACCAGTTCACGGCCTGTCGCATAACCGCCACCGATAACAACGCCCTGAAACACCAGACCGGGTAATAAGTATTTTTGATAAAATGAATTCACCCTATATTACCTTAATGTTTCAAATGTATCGTTCTGGACACGGTATTTTTCCCAACCATTAAAGTCATAATGCCACCATTCATAAGGGTAGACCTTGAAACCTTCCGCTTCCATCGCCCCTTTCAAAAGCTCCCGGTGCCACCGCTGAAGGGATGAACCACCCGGATAATGGACAAAAGACCGTTCTGTCATTTCATCATAAAGGCCGACCATCTCAATGGGTTTTCCAGTCTTGAGATCATAGAGTGTAAGATCTATTGCCGCCCCCCGGTTATGACGGGACCCTTGAGACGGGTCTGCCACAAAAATCTTGCCTTCTTCCGGGGTCGCGTCCCAGAATATTTTGGTTACATACCAGGGGCGATAAGCGTCATGAACCAACAGGCCATACCCTTTTTGTTTCAAATATCCGGCAATTCTGCCCAGGGCTTCTGCGGCAGGTCTTTGCAGGAAGGCATGGGCTGAAGAATAAACAGGCGTTCCCAAAAAGTTATCATTGCCGGCATAACGAATATCGAGTTTGATATTCTCGCCATATTTGGTGATGTCCACCAGATCCGATTTTTTGAATCGGCCCTTTTCTTCCGGCTGTTTCGCGCTCAAAGCCTCCTGCTCCAGAATATGAACCGGTTTCACAGGCTTAATGCGAAACACTTCCATATCCACATCCCCCACCGCACGCCTATGGAAATTAATGCCATTCAAGCTCACATTTTGAACTTTTCCCTGATCATTTTTTTCAAAAACAAGTGCCTCATTGGGGTAAAGGCCGAAGGAGGGGAAGCTGAAACGGCCTGCCCCCATATCAACCAGCGGATATTCTGCCCCCCACTCGATGAGGGCATGGAGTTTGCCGAATTTCTCACTAATATAGAGTATATTGTGATCAAAACCATATTCGCCAATAAGACCCGACCAGGCGGGATTCAGAGGGGTCGGCTTGGCTTCTTCAACAGCGGCATATTCTGTGCCGGATATGACGACTTTACCATCAGAAAACTGGATATCGTCGCTATAAGCCATGACGTCATCAATCACAATAGTGTCTTTTGCCACCCTAAGGCGCAAAGACAGTCCTTTCACACGATCGAGATAGAGGTCACCAAAACGCCGCATGATCTGAATGGTATCCGTCTTATGCTTGTATAAGCCGATCAGTTTATTGCCGTATTCTTCCGTGATCGACGATGTGATGACATATTCAGGCATCGGTTTGCCTTCTTTTTGTGCCAAAAACACACCCAGGGCATGATCCGCAATGCGATTGATCGCACCATTCGCCATATCCAGATTTGTGGCAATGGCCACACCGATTTTCTTGCCGGGAACCATTTTTAACTGGGTCGCAAAACCATATATGGCACCGCCATGGGATACCGTCTTTTCGCCGTTCAGTTCCCCTAAGACAAACCCAATACCAAAACTTCTATTACGGCCACTTTTAAGCCCGGTTTGTGCTGACCACATTTGATTAAGTGTCTTTTCTTGCAGAATTCGTCCGTTGAGACCTTCGCCCCCTTTCAAAAGACCGCCCATGAATAACGCCAGGTCATCCATGGTCGAATACATGCTGCCGGCCGGTGCCATGCCTAATTCAAAGGTAGGCGCCTTCGTGCGTTCTGCGTGATACGAATGCATATAGGCTTCCGGTAGTTTTTCGCGCAAATGCGCTTGGGGTGTGAAGGCCGAATGGCTCATGCCCAACGGTTCGAGGAGTTTCTTTTTCAAGTGCATGGCAAAGGACTCATGGGCCATTTTTTCCAGCACACGGCCCACGACCGCTATACCTGCATTGGAATATTGCACCTTGCTGCCCGGCGCATAAACCAGCCGCGTATCATTGAGGCTTTTGACGGTTTCTGCAAGAGACGGTGATGTTGCATCAAAATAATTACCAACCGGTGGTTCCCTGACCAAACCGGACGAATGGCCCATCAACATCCGTAAAGAGATCGGAATATTATAGGGATTGTCCGGCTTAAAGTCTGGTAAATAGGTTACAACGGGCGCATCCAAATCCAGGATGCCCTGTTCAACATATTGCATGACGGCAATATCAGTGAAAAGCTTTGAAACCGAACCAATGCGGTAGGTCATCTGTCCATTGGCTGTCAAGTCAGGGTTTGCGGCGTCTTTACCAACACCACCCGACCAAACCACACCATTTTCATCAACCAATATTATGGATAAAAGCGGCAGGTTTTTATTGTCCGCCTCTTGTTTGATCAGGTCATTTAACCCGTCGAAAGTCTTTTCATGATCCTGCGCGGATAGATTTACCGCAAACAAAAGACATAATATGCTACCCATTATTATTTTCTGGAACAGATTGAATATTTTATCGACAACGCCACCCTTAAAATTTCTCATATTTCCCTCCCTTAACTCTCGAATAATGTGAATTTTATCCCCATAACTGCGGCGTTGGAACAGTTACCACTCCCCCGTCACCATAGTGCAAAGCATTTTCAATGTCCTGTTTCAGTAATAACGGGCCATCAATATCAATATACTGACAGAATTGACCGATAACATAAGACGGTGCCATGGATAATGATGAGCCGCACATGTTACCAACCATCAGCCCTTTGCCGTCCCGTTTCGCCAGATTTACAATTTTCAGACCTTCTGTCAGACCGCCACATTTATCGAGCTTGATATTTATAACGTCATAACGCCGCGCCGCGGTTTCATATTCCGAGGAATCAAGACAAGATTCATCCGCCCCCAGAGGCACCGCCGAATTATACCCTTCCAGTTCCGCGTCCCCCCCACGAGGCAAAGGCTGTTCAATCATGGCGATGCCCAACTTCTTGGCGAAAGGCGTATATTCTTTAAGCTCTTCAAAGGTCCACCCTTGATTGACATCAACGATCAGTGTGGCATCCGGGCGCGCCGCGCGGATCGCTTCCAAACGCGCTATGGGATCCTCATTGCTGAGCTTGATCTTCAGGTTGCAATATTGGGCGAATTTTTTTGCCGCCTCACCCATGGCTTCTGGACTGTCGATACCGATTGTGGCGACCGATGACAAGGGCCTGGGATTGATCTTCAATAATGTCCATATAGACTTGCCCATGCGCTTGACCGTAAGGTCCCACAATGCGCAGTCTAGGGCGTTAAGGGCCCCGCCAGAAGGAAGAAGAGCTTGAATTGAATCCCGGTTTACACCGAAGGGCATTTTATGGAGGACTGCATTGAGTTGGGCCTCCATAGAATTCGCCGTTTCATTCATATAATAAGCCCCGATAGCCTCCCCCCGACCCACATAAGCATCTTCCTCAATCACGACCCGGATCGTATCGGATGCTGTGAAGGTATGGCCGGTTATGGAAAAGGGTTCCTTAAAGGGAAAACTATGTTTCTCAATTTTGATTTTGATCATTCTAATCTCGTGTACTCAACTGAAATAATTAAAGCCGATAAGGTTCCAATAATAATAGAACCAGACCATGAAGGCGCCACAGAGGCTGACCACATTGTAACGAAGGCGCGCCCAAATACTGTTACACAGCCCCTGACGCCAGACCTGTACAGAACAATAGACATGATAAAGTCCCGCTATCGTCGCCAATATGGGGAAAATCAACGATATTTTGAGCAACGTCGGTATTGCATACATGAGGGCCTGGGTTCCCCCGCTGACCGCAAGGCCTGCAAAGATAAAAAACAACAGACTGAAGGCGGCCACGGCAATTGATGCCCGGAATGAATTCTTTTCGAACCCTTGTAAGGACCTGAATCCTGACCACTGATAGGCCAATCTCAGAAATACCCCGATGAAGACCACCAAAGAGAGTCCAATAAACAAACCCGTAAAAGGGCCTGTTTCATAAAATGGTGCCCTGTAAAACTGTTTTACCCCCAAACCGTCAACAACAAAGCTGTTAACCTGTCCAGTGTCATCTTCCTGAAAAGCAATCCGCTCATAACCATCAACTTCCCGGAACAGATTATGATCAACCTCCACATAACGCGTTCCCCCAATCAACAAAGTATCATCCGCCATGGGAACCACTTTTTGGCCCCCGAAAACCCGTAATATGGCCTCAATTTTAGAAAAATTGCCCCGCCAGTTATTATAGGTTCCAGCATAGAGGGCCGCACGGTTTTCAAAATCAGCGGGCGGTACAAGATTTTTTACTTCACGGGGAAAAAATTCATCATAGAAGGACTTTACAAAAGCCGTGCGGGTTTGTGGCCCACCCGGCCCACTGAATGAGGTAAACAGCATGAAGTCTTCTTTTAGAGACAAACCAAAGTGAGAGAAGAATATGGTCGTGCCACCATCATGGCCAAAATTTTCCAATTCTTCAAACCCATAACGACGTTTTATGAAACCCAGCCCCATGCCCCGAACCCGGTCATCATGTGAAAAACCGCCCTCAATCATCTGTTGGAGGGTTTGCGCTTTCAGAATCCGCTTGCCCTCATATGCCCCACCATTCAACAATGCTTTGGCAAAAAGGGCCATATCATGGGCCGTTACTGCTGAGGCACCCGCAGGGCCAAAATTTGATATGATCTCATAATTTTGTTCAACATACTGGCCAGCCTTAAAGCCATAAGACTTTGCCATATTAGCGTCCAGTTCTGGAGGTAATGGCTCCACAAAACTCGCGTTTTTCATACCAAGCACGTCAAAAATATTTTTCTGCACATAGTCATTAAAACCCGTTTCTGAAACATTCGAAACGATCAGTCCTGCCAGCGCGGTTGCCCAATTTGAATAAGCCGTATGCTCCCCCGGAGCATTGACCCTTTTGGGTTGATATCTGGCCAGCGCCTGATTGAGGGGAATGATGCGACTGGCATCGTCAATGATAAGATAGCCAACTCCGCCATCTTCAAAACCTGCTGTATGGGTCATGATATGACGCATCGTCACCGGCTGACCTGGCCAGCTGTCGTCGACCTGGAAAGTCTTCAAATACTGGTTTACATCGGTATCAAGGTCCAGTTTTCCCTGCTCCACCAGTTGCATAACCGCCACCCAGGTAAAGAGCTTGGAAATGGAGCCGGGCCGGAAAAGACTGGTTTCTGGGTCAACAGGAATGCCTTTCTCCACATCAATATGACCATATCCCCTGGAGAAAATAATCTCGCCGCCCTTCATCACCGTCACCACGCCCGAAGGACTATGATTCAATTTCATTGCAGGTTTTACGGCACCGTCAACAAAGGCTTCAACAACAGCCCTGTTGGTGACGTCCGGCACCTCAGATGCGTGTGCAAGGCCCGTGTAAAAGGATAAAAATACAACCAACAAGCCCATTATTTTATTCATTAATCCAGTAATCATTTTTTTTCCTATTCCCTAAAAGACGATCCGTTAGTTTAAGCGACCCAAATATCCCCAAGCACACGTTTGAAGTTACCTCCGAGGACAAGATGAATATCATCATCGGAATATCCCCGCTGGATCAAACCATCGGTCAGGTCAAATATACGTTTTGGGTGATCAAACCCATCAGTGTCGAGCTTGCCCCGGAAACTATAGCTGTTTTTATAGGAGGATTTCAGGGCACTATAGAATGGTTCCGGGATATCATCATAACCATGCATATCAATGTCGGACCCCACACCCACATGATCTATACCCGCAAGGTTGCGAACATAATCAACATGGTCAAGCACATGATTGATGTTGGTTGGTTCTTTATCCCTGACAAAATTTCTAACCCCGGTTAAACCCATTACACTACCGGATTTAGCCATCGCCATGATCGCTTCGTCCGTTTTACAGCGCACATGCCCACTGACCAGTTTACGGGCATTCGAATGGGTGATCAGCACCGGTTTTTTCGAGACTTCAAAAGCATCAAGCGTCGTTCTGTCCCCACAATGGGATACGTCTACGGCCATTCCCAGCGCGTTCATTCGCTCAACAATCTTAACCCCGAAATCGCTAAGTCCGCCGTCACTTCGGTCCGTCGAGCCTGTCCCGATCAGGTTGCGGCTGTTATACGTCAACTGACTGACACGCTGACCAAGGTGATAGTAGCGGTCAACGTCATCCAATTCCCTGAAATGGTCAGAATTCTGGATGCCAATGATGAAACCAACACGTTCACTTTTTTTCAATCCCGCCAGATCCCCTATGGAATCGATCCTGCGAAGATGATCCGGGTGATCGGCAACAAAGGCATTCAACCGCGCCACAAACGCTGCGGCTTCTTCTGCACCCACACCGATGGCAGGATGGAAAACATCAACGCCCGATGATAAAAGAAGCTGCAGATATTCATCTGTAATTTTCAGGCCGTCCTGTTGCTTCGGCTTCTCACCGAAAGTCGCTGACATTATCGGCCCCAAGGGAGAGATAATGGACAACATATCAAAAACCTGAACGTTATTCACCAGGTCAATGGCTTTGGCGCTGTATTTCTTTTCACTGGCGGCAAAGACCTTATAGGTTCCCATATTCACCATTGGAAAAGCAAGGGCCGTGGCAGCGCCAGAACGAAGGACGGCACGTCTACTCATGTTTTTTTGCGTCATCATATTTTCCTTTTTTATATCGGGAATTCTGCCTTCATCCGGTCAATAATCTTCCGGGTTCCCTGCTTGAGTGGGTCAACACAGGGCAGTCCAATCTTTGCAGACAGGTCGGCTAGATAATCTTCGCAAGCTTCCGCTTTAAGGGAGGATGTATTCACACTAACCCCCACACATCTGATCGCTGGATTTACCTGCCGGCCGATCGCGGCCGTACGTTCTATGACCGCTTCAATGGAGGGCAGCGTAAATCCATCCCATCCCATGATGTGGGTTCTTCCGGCTTCGTGGCAGACCACAAACGCGTCGGGTTGTGAGCCCACAAGAAGACCCATGCTGACGGAACTATAACCCGGGTGAAAAATACCGCCCTGGCCTTCAATCAGATCCCAGTGATCCGGTTCATTATCCGGTGATAAAAGCTCCGAAGCCCCCGATACAAAGTCGGAAACCACCGCATCGATCGGAATACCATTCCCGGCAATCATAATACCGGTTTGGCCACTGGCCCGGAAATCAACCTTGATGCCCGCAGCTTTCATTTCTTTTTCCAAAGCAAGGACGGTATATTTTTTGCCAATCGCGCAATCCGTCCCCACAGTAAGAAGTCTTAAGCCTGTACGTTTTTTACCGGACCCCACAGGGAGCGTTTCCGGTGGAACCCGCACATCAACCAGACGGGAGCCGGATTTTTCCGCGGCCTCCCGAAGGCATTGAATGTCATTCAGGCGCGTATGCACCCCTGCAACAATATCAATACCCAGACGGGCGGCCTCAACCAAAGTATCCAGCCACGTATCCGGAATACTGCCACCAACCGCTGCCGTTCCAATAATCAGCGATCCAATACCCGTCTCTGCGGCTTGATCCAGGGTCATCGTCGGCAATCCCATATCGACGGTACCCCCTGAAAGGCTTAGTTGGGCTTTACAAAGCTCGGGCCGCCATTTAACCATGCCAAAACCCGTCTTGGCATAATTATCTTCAACGGCATCACCAACAAAAATTAAATATGGTGATTTCAGCTCTATTATCTTCATCCTACTTCCTTAAACACAAATAAATTGGACTTTCTTAATAACCTTGGCCATGTAAAACCTGGCCTGATGCCGCCCCCGAATGCATTAAGTCAATACATTCGGGGTGCGTAAGGTTTTCTGAGTGATTAAAAGTCGAATGACAGAACAGCACCAATTGTGCGGGGCCGTACAGGAAAACCCTGTCCATCCACAAAGGATGTTCCCGGTATGTTACTTCCGGATGCTAGTGAATATGCGTCCTTATTGAGAAGGTTTGTCACATATAAGCTCAGGGAGACATTGTCCATTTCGATACCAGCATTCAAATCCATCAGCACATAACTATCCGATTGAATGTTGACTTGCTGATCACCTGCATCCCCATCAACAAATGCAGATGAAACACCATCCGTATAACGCAGGCCGCCGCCCACATGACCGGTCATGTCGTCGGAAAGGGTGAAGTCATAGCGGGCAGTTGTCGTAAATGTCCATTTGGGAACAGTCGTCATTGCCGCATTGGCCAAACCATTAAACGATGGTTCATCCGCATTCAGGCTGCTGTCGGTATGGGCAATCGTTGAAGTAACCGAGAAGTCATCAACGGGTTTCAAGGTAAAGCTTCCCTCAAAACCTTTCGCTGTTACGCCATCTTGTGCATTCGTACCGACCCTGAGGCCATTCAAGACCAGGAAGGCCTGGAATTTTGACCATTTTATGTAATAGGCCGCCATATCATAGGAAAATAATCCGCTTGAGCTTTTCCCCTTGGCACCGATTTCATAACTCCAAATGTCCTCCTGCTCAACAATGAGGGGGGCCACGTTCAAACCTGTCACAGGGCTGAGCAGCGGCAGGTTTGCCCCCGCAGGCCGGTAGCCACTGGCAACACGGGCATATAAGGACAGATTATCCGATGGCCGGTAGCGGGCAGCAAACAGGAATGTGGAAACGGAATCATTTACAGGATCGAAGGACTGGCTGGGACCGACCAGAGGCCCCGCTGATATTTGCTCCAACTCCATTTTGGTATCACTGTAACGCATTCCAGCCGTCACATCAAACTCAGGGGTGATATAATACGTCAGGTTACCAAATACGGCAAACTCCTTATATTTACTGGGAAAGTTGATATCCAGCATGGTAAAATCCGTCGGTTGCGCGATGGCTTGCTGAATATTATGTGTCTTTTCACTTGCATAGAAAAGACCAAGAAGCCATTCAACCTTGTCATTATCCTGCGAGGTCAGGCGGGCTTCCTGAACATATTTTTCAGATGACAGGTCGCCAAAAATAGGGACCGCCGTGGTGGTGCCAAATGGCTGCCCTTGAAGCAGGTCAGCAAAATTACCAAGAAGCGCCGTGCCGTCCCGATTTGTTACTCTGGTATATTCCACATAACTGCTGGTTGCGGAAAAAGCCGCCCAGTCAAAGTCATATTCCAGCGTACCTGAGAAATATGTATTCTTTTGTGTGGTGTTTGATAAGGCATCGTCATTGGTCAAGGGCGCGAATTTGGGTTCCAGCTGATCATTATCAAGGTCGACAATTGTAATGCCGTTAAAGGTCTGCTGCTGATGCATAACTTTGAATCTCATCTCAAAATTATCGGAAAGCATGACCAGTGCATCACCGGAAAACCCATATGTTTCCGCGCTGTCGGCATCTTTTTCGACCACATTCCCTGTGGCGGTATCCACCAGATCAATAAAGCCGCTGTTATCTTCATAAAAACCCGCGACGGACAGACCGATCTTGTCTTCGACCACAGGAAGACTGATAAAACCATTATAAAGCTGATTAAAACCACCGTCTTTCGTGGTCGACAGGTTTGTCGACGCGCTGCCGCGAATTTCTTCGAGGGCCGGTTTCTTGGTAATATACCGAACCGCACCGCCAATGGCACTTGCGCCCCACAAAGTACCTTGCGGCCCTTTCAGTAATTCAACCCGTTCAAGATCCCCCAACATGCCGTCAAAAAACAGATTTCCACCGCTGGAATAAGGGCTGTTGCTGGTCATGGCCACATCGTCAACATAGACTGCGACCACCGCCGTACTGCCCTGCTGCCCAATTCCACGTGCCGTAATTGAACCATTGCCGCGCTGTCCCAGGTTTGTGAAACTAAACCCTGGTGTATAGGCAATCACATCCCCAATGTTCAACATACCGGAATTTTTAAACTCCAATGGGTTTACGGCGGTGATTGAAGCGGGAACGTCCTGAAGATTTTGTGCCCGCCGGGATGCTGTTACGACGATTTCTTCAAAGGCAAATTTATCAACCTCATCGTTTCCCTCTTCCGCAGCTATAGCCACCGGGCCCACGGGAACTGTCATCGTCATTACTGCACTTAATAACAAATATTTTCTTTTAAAAGTCCCATACATTTCTTTTTCCAATTTTGCTTATCTAATATTTTCCCCGGCACCGCTGTTTGGATATTCCATGAATTGATCCCGGAACAGCAACGCGCCCTTTAGATAAGCACACTAAAATAACTTAGTACAGCTTTAATTCTAATTAATCCGTATTAATTTATCTTAAATCGCCTAATTTTGATTATAATGTAGCATTATTTTCCTGATACCGGCCTTAAATGCTTGAAAAATCCCCTTCATCACTATATTAATGCCTCTATAAACATTTTTATGAGGAACTGCCCATTATGACGGAACCGACTCAGAATATTGATCTGGAAGCAGCATACGAGACTGTTATGGATGCTATCGTCACGCAAAAACTTCCTCCTAGTCAGAAGGTGTCTGAAAATATCTTCAGCGATATGTTTGGGATCAGCAGAACCGTTGCAAGAACGCTGATCGAACGATTGATTACCAAACATTTCCTGGTTTCACTTTCCCCCAGGGTCACCCAGGTCGCGCCCTTAACATTGTTGGAGATTAAGCAAAATTTCACGTTGAGGAAGATCTTCATTCCCGAAATTGTCTCATTGGCCGGTGCCAATGCCGACTTCCAAAAACTAGGCCGACTGAACAAGAAAATACAAAAATTGCTGCCCATAAAGGATGATCAATCCGCACTGGAAATTTTAAAGGCCAACAGAGAACTCAACCTGGCATTCTGTTATCCATCCGGTTATCCCCTGTTATATGATTGGGCACGTCAGTTGGAAGATACCGCGATGCGGATTTATTGGCTTTATGTAAAAACCAACAAAAGTTTTCCTTATTCCAGTGAACAGCAAAACATCCTCTTTGATGTCATGAAGATGGATGACCCTAAGAAAATTCATAAAACCTGCCTTGATGTCATTCTCCAATCAGAAGAACGAATTCTCAATGCGGTCTTTTCACATGAACAATTTTATACACAGGACCTCTTGATCTAGACGGGAGGAGGGTAAAGCTGTTTTTTCAACTTTAAAACAACCATAAACCCCCTCTATAAAAAATAGCTTTAGGGATTAACATTTGATACGGAGATTATTTTATCTTCCCTTGCTGATTATATTCATGCTTTGCCAATTCGCATTGCAGCAGGCTGCTCTTGGCCGATCCACATGGACAGAAGATAAAATCGGGGAGGTTGCCTTAAAGGCTGACCAGGCGGCAACACGCAAAAAATGGCCCCGGGCAATCAAATATGGTGAACAGATGCTTGAAGGCAGCATCATCGTGTATGGGCAGGATGCGCCTGAAACATTTTCCCGCCTTAAAACCCTGAACCGATATTATGATAAAGCAGGTCGTCTTACCGAAATTGGTGAGCGTGTTAAAAGAACTTATCTTTTTACCAAAGATTTTTTTCAGCCAAAGCAGAATATGTCTGTTGTAAGCCGCCTGCTCTATTATAAACTTCTCATTGCCCAAAAGGATTATAAATCCGCAATACCGGTCGTATTGGAAAATATTGCAATTCTCACCAGCAGCCGTGATGACCAATTTAAACACCTGCATTATTTGTGGCAACTTCATGGACTCTACGGATTAACCGCGCAGCTTTTGGAACGGGAGAAGGTTCTTCTCCACCTCTTAAAGCTTAATAAAGAACTGGTGGGGGAAAACCCGCAGGATAATATGAAAATCATCCTGAATCTGGCCAAAACTTATTGCCTGCAGAAGAACCTGGGGAAATTTAAAAAACTAAGCCAAACCTATGGCCTCAAGCTCACCTGTTAAACGAAAAAAGAATTTTCCATATGTTTTTCCCGGAATTTCTCCCAAATGACAAAATCATCCCGCAATCCGTCTTTATAGAAAAGGGGTGACAGACCAGACACAGCCTGCCACCCAAGGTTTCCGAGCCAACCGTAGGGAGGAGATATGGAAGTAAACGATTGACACTTCGGATTTCTTTAATCGATAAGAGCGTTCAAATTACACTTGAGACGCTGAATAAAGCCTCGCAGAAAGACGAAACTGCGGCAATTCCCTGATTGAAAATTTTTGTCATTCATGCGCAATTATTCCCATTTTAATAATCAGGTTCATTTCGCTCTAAGACAGGCCCCTGTCGAAGCTGTTCAATTTCCTTGGTCAGCCTTTGCGCTGCATTTTCAGCTGAAAAATTGAAATTGAAAATAAAAAACGCCAAATTCAACACCAGCATCAGAAAAAGAAAGCTCAAAAATAAAATATTTCTCACCTGACTTCTCACCTATGATTAAACTCGTTTTTATGACGCACAAAACTTCCAATCATCCTGTCTGTCATCTCTCCGTTTTTTAAGACAAGCTTTCCATCAATCAAGACATGGATCATGCCGTCCGATAGTTTTTCCGGATGCACCCAGTCGGACCGGTCGATAATTTTCTCCGGGTCAAAAATGGCGATATCGGCGATATAATCCTTGAGGATATATCCCCTTTTCTCCAAACCGAGGAAATCAGCCGGGAATGAGGACATTTTATAGATGGCCTCAGACAAATCCAGCAGCCCTTCCTGACGGACATATTTGCCCAACACACGGGGGAACGACCCTGTGGAGCGGGGATGGGCAATGTCCATATCCCCATTATCGGACCAGGCCCCATCGCTGGAAACCATATTCCAGGGCTGTTGCAAATATTTTCGCACATTCTCTTCTACAACCGAACCCAGGGTGATATTAATGTCCAATTCCGGGTTGGTGATCATATCGGCAATCACATCAAATTCGTTTTTTCCCAATTCCTGAGAAAGTTCTGAAATATGTTTGCCGATCAATTCCGGCCTTTTATCACTGACGACAATTCTCATACTGGTATAACCCACCGCCTTTGCCCAACTGAACCCGGTGGTTTCTTTATTATTAAAGCGATCCAGCTGCGCACGTTTCCGGGGATCGTTGAGCAAGGATGCCACCCATGTACGTGAGGGTTTTACCTCTCCTTCGGGCATCATGTCTTTGGGCAGGGCAATCATTTCCCATAACCACATATTTTGCGCCCCGTCATAGGGATATTGATCAGAAACAATATTAATGCCTTTATTACGCGCGGCATTGATCAGCCTCTGAACCTTTGGAAAGAGGTCGCGATTTGGCAAGCCAACCAGTTTCGCGTGGCCAATTTTCACAGGCAATTCGGCTTTCTCGCCAATCTCAATCACCTCTTCATAGGATTTGAGAAGCGCATGAACCGGGTTACGAACATGAGAATCATAGATGCCCCCATAACCGGCGGCCACTTTTGCCAATTCAATAATTTCAGCCGTATCACTATACATGCCGGGGGTATACATCAGACCAGTGGATAATCCGACGGCCCCAAGCTCCATGCCCTCTTTGATCAGCGCTTTCATCTGCGAAAGCTGGTCCTGATTGGGTAAGGTTTGGGCCATGCCCATAACCTGTTTGCGGATACCATTATGTCCCACATATACTGCCAGATTGGTCGAACTGCCTTTCTCGGCGATATATTTCTGGATAAGAAGGATATCTTTCGGCGCCAGAGAACCATCCGCTCCGGTTACCACAGTCGTGACCCCCTGACGGATATAACTTTCATTACTCAGGTCTTTACCCATGAGCAGTGTGAGTTCGGCATGATTGTGAACATCCACAAAACCCGGTGCCAGAACCAGCCCGCTGGCATCGATGACCGTCGGGGCAGACATATCCTTTTGATGCGGCCCCACATAAATGATTTTACCGCCCTTGATCGCCACCGTTGCCTTTTCACCGGTATTTCGGGTGCCGTCAACCACAAGACCATTATTGATAATGACATCATATTCTTGCGCAATCGCAGAGGATGACACGCCAAGCACTAATAAAAATAGAGTTCTTTTCAATATGTTATACATAGTTTTTTCTTTCATCCGCCCTAATTAATCACTTCTGATACTTGCGGCCCTGCCTTGTGGGGAAGGGCCTTGAGAATCTCAGAAATATGCCTGTTTGCATCAAACTTAGCCCCCAGGGTCGTCCAGCCCATTCGGACCACAACAGCATTTTTCGAAGGGACAATAGCGGTCCATTGGGCGTTATATCCCGAAGCCAGATACATGTCCTTTGGCGCGTCAGGCATCAATGGTTTCCTGTCAATCGCAGGGTCTCCAATATTAAGCCAGAATTGGGCGCCATACATGCCATGAGAAGCCTCCACAGGCGTTCTGGAATATTTCACCCATTCTTTTGATAATATCTGCTGATCCCCGACCCGACCTTCATTCAGGTATAACAGGCCAAAACGCGCCCAGTCCCGCGCAGAGGCGTAAAAATAAGAACTGCCCACAAAACTGCCATAAGTATCTGGTTCGAATATTGCGCTGGTCATGCCCACCGGCTCAAAGAAACGCTGCCATGAATAATCATGAACAGATTTCAGACTGCCCCCTGCCGTGTCATGCAAGACCCGTGAAAGAATATTCGTGGTTCCCGAGGAATAAGCCCACTTGCTTCCCGGTTCATAGCCGAGCGGTTTACCGGCCGCAAAGGCGCCCATTTTTTCCGCATGGAAGAGCATATTCGTACTGTCACTATTGGGAAGGTAAGGTTCGTCAAATTTAAGCCCGGTACTCATGGTCAGTACATGGTTCAGATGAATGTTCCGGCGCGGATCATCAACCGCCGACCATTCCGGCACGGGGGCTGGCTGATGCAGGGCCAGTTTGCCATCCATCACCATCGTGCCAATAAGGGCACTGGTGATGTTTTTACTGGCAGACCAGGACAGAAAACGGCTTTGTTCATCAAAACCATCCGCATATCTTTCGGCAATAATCTTACCGTCATACACCACGATTACGGCGCGGGTATCAATAATCTTATTTTCCGTATTATCCTCAAAAGAACCCTCAATCGCCTTGTTCAGCTGATCCCAGTCTATAGTGGCATCCCTTTCATCGATCACCACCACGTCACCTGCGGGCCAGGCTTCCGGCCTATGATTTCTGGGATGTTCGGCAATTCCCTTGCTCTGTTGCAGAAGCTCTTCGCGGGATGTCTCATGCATCAACGTGCAGCCCACACCGGGGCGATAAAGCGCTTTTTTGCTAAACATTCCGAGCATGGACGCACTGGCGGTTTGCTTTTCCTGGTCAAATTCAAAACTGGCGACTTTCATTAAGGGATTGTAAAAGGGCCGCATGTCGCGGCGGATCACCTCATCGGGTTCCCGGCCCATCACATAAACCCCGGAACAGGCCAGCTTTGCCGCAGCCCCGGATCCCATGGGCAAGCTATAAAATGCAAAACGACGGGCAATGTCATTTGTCGCGATAAAAACGGCAATTGCCAAAAATGGTAAACTGATCCAGAACCATTTATTTTTTAAAACCTTAAACATCCACTTATCCTCTTTGAATTTATTTATTTCTTTATTCTTTGTAAGAATTCAGACAATTTCTTTTTGGCATGCGCAGACTCTGGATAATTTTCCACATTCAACTCCAAAAAATTCTGAACCATTTTATCGGTATATTCGAAGGCCTCCGGGCCAATATTCGCCAGCCTATCAACCAAACTTTCCGGTGGTAAAAATCTAAAACCTGCCTGCCGGGAAAAGGATTTATAATGACGGGACAAGTCCTCTGAATGGCCCCCCATAAATACTTCCGACGGGATTTTATAATCCTCAAACACAAACATTAAACCATAATAGAGGCTTAGAAGAGGGACAGAAGCATGGTCCTGATTTGGGAAAATCTGCGATTTTGTTATGAAGTCAGGCGAGGGGCTTTTTTGCAACCATTCCGCAAAAAACCTGTTGCTCACCGTCATGGCAACAAAACCCGAACTTTCGCCTTCGCTTGCGTTATGGTCTGCTGTTGATATAAAAACCCGGGCTGTGGTGTTTTTGTTTTCGGGCGCAAAATCCTTAACCCATTTATTCATAATTTTCCCGTCCCACCAGAGACTGGAATCAATCGCAATATAATTCTGAAATAATCCCGGTTGGGTGAGAAGACTATGCAGGACAGTCATCCCCCCAAGGGAATGACCAACAAAAGTCCTCAAGGGGCGTGTCCGGTATTTTTTGTCAATCTCTGGGATGAGTTCTTTCTCAAGAAACTTTAAAAACTGCGCCCCACCGCCACTAGTGGAATATCCCGCCACAAGCTTTCCGCTTGGATCTTTTAGGGAATTTGTTGGTGTTAAATCCCGCATTCTGTTTTTTGAAGTGGATATTGCCACCACAATCATTTCAGGAATTCTCATATTGCCATTATTTTTGGGATTACTCATATGATTGATTATCCCGGTCGCGGTCAGAAAATGCATATCCCCATCCAGTAGATATAAAACCGGATAATGCTGGGGGCTGTATGTCTTGTCATGATAAGAGTCTGGCAAACTGACTGAATAGGACCGGTCCTCACCCAGAATATCTGATTTCAGCACCACCTTCTCCCCGATGATAACAGGATCATAGGCATGCACGGGCAAACAGAAAAAGAATGCCCCCAAGGCAATCAAGAATATTTTCATATCAATATTCCCAAAGCCTCAGGCCTATGAAGCCGTGATAGGTGAAATAGAATGTGGTTACTGTCATAGCAATACCGACCAACATTGAATGCAGCCAGGCAAAACGGCCGATCTGTGCTCTTTTAGGCCAGCGCATCCCTGTATAAATCATCGAAACAAAAGACATGATCGCAAATATTATTGTTCCAATCCAAAAACCTACGGCGGAAAAGCCTGGTAAATGCACAGAGGAAATATCGCCCATTGTGGATACCAATAAAAACACACAGAACGGTATAAGGATTGTTGTCAAAAATGGGATGACCCGCACCAGGGCGTTACGTTCATAATTGAAGCGTTTTCGTGCCATCTGCAGCCCCCAGACACACGCATAACCCCAACATGTGAGGGTTAGCACAAGGATAAGAACAGCACTGGCCCAACGCAGGATGACCGAAAATAGCGAGACCTTCTCAAAGGTTCCTCTCATACTTTGAAGAAGATGTTTTTCATCTTGCCTTTCATGAAACATCATTGAGGGTTGAACATCCTCTTTTTGACGATATATCTGCCCACCAACTGAGACCAATTCCTCCGCTTCGCTCTCATCCAGAATATTGGAAAGGGTTATTCCCCCCTCAGTCGCCCGGACACGCTTCATATTGAAAAACAACTCAATGGCTCTCGTCAATTGCCAGCGGGTGGATACAGGTTTGTAAATACCTGTAATTGCGTCAATTTCCGCGCTATTTAAGGACACAGGTGCAGGCTTTTCCCCTGCGGGCAAATCTTTGGTCACAAATTCATGGAGGGCTTCCATAATGGCCAGGAATGCCTTCTCGTTATTTGAGTTCATTGAAAAGAAGAAACCCACATTATGCGCGGGCAAATAATCATAGGAAGATAAAAATCCATCAATTCCCCCCGTGTGCCCATGATAAACATATCCATCTCTTTGCGTAACCGCATTCCCTAAGCCATAACCGGTTTTCAGGCCTTTTTTTGCAGAAAGTGTGCTGGTTGATATTTCCATGCGCGTTATCAATTCAGAAGGTAGAAACACTTCATCATTTACAGCACCCCGGTTCAAGAACATTTGGACGAATTGCGCCATGTCACTTGTGGTTAAAGACGCCGCGCCAGAGGGCCGTACCCCAATATGAACATAGGGTGACACTTGCCCATCCGGATTATAACTTTTTGAAACGGCGGGATCGTAATGAAAAGTGGCCGTCTTCATTTCCAGGGTATCAAAAACTTCCCGCTGAACATAATCTTCAAAAGTTTCCCCGGTTGCCTTTTCCAGTGCCAATCCCCCCAGAGCAGGCCCCATATTGGAATATGACATACGCGTTCCCGGCTGCCATCGTGCGGAACGGGACCCGTTGTTAAATAATATGCCATCAAGCAGTTTTGCATCAGGATCACTAAAGGCGTAATCACGGGGGTGGATGTCATCAAAGCCCGCCGTATGCTCCAACACATGTTTCAATAAAACAGGATTTTCCTTTTTCCAGCGATTACTGACACCAACTTCGGGCAATTCTTTTTCTATATCCATATCAAGGCTGATTTTTCCTTTTTCAACAGCCTTCAGGATCGCAAGAGAGGTAATGGACTTGGAAATAGATCCGATACGAAACAATGTAGACGGTGTAACCGCTTTTTTCATTTCAACATCACTGACCCCCAGATGCCCCTTCCAGACTATTTTATCTTTTGTAACGATCACACCCTGAACGCCCGGAACATTATTTTCTTTCATGATGGCCTGTAGGGACGTTTCCAAAGCCTGCAGCCTGCTTATGTCACCGGGATCAGCGGCCTGGGCCGTGGCGAACCAACTTGAAACTGTCCATAACAAGACACTAAAACTACCCATGATCAGAGTATAGACATGTTGAATATTTTTCATTTCCGTCGCACCATCCACTTTATATTGCATCAAAATTTTGAACTACCTGCCACCGCCCATGCCGTTCAGCATAGCGCGGTCATTTTCTAGAGATTAAAAATTGGCGCGAACACCGGCATAAAAATACCGGCCTGTCACATCATATAAAACTGGGTTTGTTGCCCAGGTTCCTACAAAATCCGACGGCGCTATTGAGGGATCTTTATCAAAGGCGTTATTCATACCCGCATATATCTGTACGGAATGATCCCCTTTATCCACGATTGTATAACGCGCGGATAAATCCACATAGCTGGCGCTTGGAACAGAATAGTCGAGGACCTCAATCGTATTATTCGGGTATAAGTCGCCGCCATCCACATAACGCAGATGAACGGTTGCTCCCCAATTATTTCTATTATAATCAACGGTCGCATTTGCACGCCACTTTGGTAAAGATGAACCATTATCCCGCCCGACAACACCCACATCCTCGACGAAGGTGACACCATCAAATAATGAGGAACTTTCGATCATATATGTAGCAAAGCTTCGCAGGCTCAATTCCCCTCCCCAAACATCATCGAATACAATTTTTGCCTCTAAATCCAATCCTTCGACAATTCTCTGCGCGATGTTTAGGAAAGTTGACGTCACTTCAAGCACGTCCCCATTCGTGCCAAGCGACACATGCTCACAGCCCACATCGTCCAAAACACAATTATCCACCAGCGTTTGCGGCGGGACGCGGCCAATTGCATCCTCAATTTGAATTCGGTACCAATCCACGGACAAAGTAAAATTATGACCGCTAAAAGGTTGAAGAACCGCACCGACAATATATGTTTTTGACGTTTCAGGAATAAGGCCGGGATTACCACCGCCGGTAAATCTGGTCAGGGTGCTGTTGCCCGTCTCAGGGTTGATCAAATTGCTGAAACCTGAAGCTTGTGGTGAAAATAATTCACCTATATTTGGCGCACGCAAATCACGCGACATGCTCGCCCGGATCTTTATACCCGCGACCGGACTAAAGACCGAATTAACCGACCAGGTCGTTGCCCCCCCACTGGAACTATAATGCGCATAGCGGGCGGCGGCGCCCACATCCAGTGTCACACCATTGTCAGCATCAATAATCGGTGCCCCAAACTCAACAAAGGCCTCTGTAACGTTGAAACCACCCGACAGATCCGCCGTGTTTGAAAGAAAAGCACCAAAATTTTCAAATAATTCATTCGAATCCACATCAGAATCTTCATCCCGATGCTCCACACCAAAAGCGAATGATAAGGACCCGGCCGGCACTGCAAACAAGGGCGCATTAACCGTCGCCGAGATGACCTTCTGTTCTATTTTAAAGTCAGTCTGCCCAACACCATGGATATAATCCAATGCGGCCTGACTTGGCGCGCCGTTACCAAACAGATTTAACGCCACGCAGCCCGGGGCGCCATTGCTTGCTCCCAGGTTGGCCCGGCAGATGATTTCTCCACTCTCTGGATCGCGGATCGCATCAACCGCAAAATTCCGGTTTGCTTTAATCACACTATTGGATTGAATGAAACGTCTTTTGGTTTGTCCATAGGCACCATAAACATCCCAATCCCAGTCCGTCCCGAACACATCACTGCTGCCCTTAATGCCCGCAACATAACGCATGGTTTTTACCGTTACATCACCATGAATAAAACCATGGTCATCATTGGTGCGGGCCATGATCAAAACGGGCACAGCATTATCCGTCATGATTGTCAACAAGTCGGCCGGTATGAATGGGTTGTCCGCAAAAATAACATCCGGGCCACCGCCGATAAAGCTCCATGGCTGCACAATATCAGTCGTCGAATGTGATTGGCCGTAAGATACGTCTATATAGCCCGTCAGGACGGGCGATAAATCATAATCCAAAATCGCCATAAAACTCTTACGGTTCAACGGGGAGGCCAGAGAGGTCGGCTGGCCCAGCGACCCCCCATCACCCCCAATTTGAAATGGCAACAATGAAAATGCGTCTGGAATTGGCATTTCGCCTATATCATAGGGAAGCAGCTCACCATTCGGGCCAAAATGGATTTGAGCAACGGACGGGTCATTTCCCAAAACCAACGGCAAATAGCCTCCCGGTGTTCCCAGGCCCAATACAACATTTTCAGAGATGATTTTTGCCGGGATACCGTCATTTGGCCCCGTGTCCAAAGGGTTCGTTACAACCCCCCATTGTTTACGCCCCCAGTCACGATCCCTTTGATGAAGCACCCCCTTATTGTCCTGATATTCACCGGCAATGACAAAATGGCCACGGTCCTCGTCAAAACCGCCTCCATAAGCCAGTGAAGCAAATATTTCATCCGCGTCATTTCTCGCAGATTTGCCAAAACGACCATCAACCTTTATCCCGTTTAATGCCCGGTTTAGCTTCATATTGACCACACCGGAAACCGCATCCGAACCCCACTGGGCTGACGCGCCCCCCGTAACGACCTCGACCTGTTCTATGAGTGTTTGGGGAATAAGATTTATATCAACGGAACCATTTTCATCCGCTGCCACGAAACGTCGCCTGTCAACCAAGGTCAGCGTCCGTCCCGAACCCAAACCACGAAGGTTCAAGACATTCTGACCAACACTCCCTGTGCTGAGCGCGTTTGAAGCGGGTGTTGATGTTGCCGAAAAAGACGGGATTTGGTTAAGATAATCCGCAACGTTTGAAATGCCGCGATTTTCCATTTCAAAACGGTCCACCAGAGTAACCGGCTTTGCCGTATCAAAACCCGATTTCAATCGACTTCCCGCGGTAACCACAATCTCTTCAACATGCTGGCCATCAATTTCATCCGCCCGCTCATCTTCTTCGTAAACCCCGAGTTCCGCTTCGAAATCATCGGGACTATTATATGAAATTTTCTGATGGCCTGCCTTTTCAGAAGAGCTTACAGAGCGCACCACGATGGTATTATTATTGAGGTAAACATATTCAAGCCCATTTTTTTCAAGCAAAAACCTCAATACCTGATCATTGGTATAACGCCCTTTCAAAGATTGGGTTTTTTTACCTTTTACAAGATCCGGCGAAACCGAAATAACGATGTTGGATTGTTTGGAATATTCCATCAAGGCGGCAGATAACGTATTCTCCTTGATATCATAATATTGTGTTGATGAGATGGGTTGCGCATAAGAAATCTGCGCCATCGGCATCATTAAGCTCAGCACTGACACAGCACAAAAATATTTTATTTTGTCTATTTTTTCTGAAGTTCTCATAAAAACGCTTACCAGTACCGAGACAATATTATTATGACCTGCTTATCATTATATTAGCCAGCCTGTGCCGGCTCCTCTTAGTCATGAGACGGCCCCCGGTATGAAAGGAGACATTTTTTTACTTTTTTCTGAAAATTCCTTACAAAATTACCATATTCTGCTCACTGGGTAAAAATAAACTAATCCTTAGGGTGCAACAAAACCCGTCCATCTGTCTTATATTCCACCTTTAAAGGGAGAATATGCGTCAATGTCTCAACCATGTTATCAATCTGCTTTACACTAAAGGAGGTTGTGACCGGCAAATCATTAAGGTTCGTATTTTCTATTATTATTTCACCTTGATAATAGCGGTTTGCGTCACCGATTACTTCAATCAGCGGCGCTGCTTCATAAATAAGACGACCCGTACGCCATTCCCCCGCCTCTTGTACAGCTTTGGATTTTTGCACAAATGAATTTGTTACTGTTAGCAAATCACCCGCTACAAGGTTATATTTCTCGTCTTGAGAAATTTCCTGTCGTGATGTGACGGATACCAAACCTTCCAGGACTGAAATTCGTTCTCTTGTTTTTCCCAAATGAACATCAAATTTGGTGCCGACAACCTTGATAACCGACTTCGATGCTGAAACCAGAAATGGCCTGCTGTTATCCTTTTCCACAGAAAAAAAGGCGCGTCCTTTTAAAAGCGTCACATATCGCGCTTCGTCAGAAAAAGAAACCTCAATTTCGGACTTTCCGCCGAGTGTTACACGGCTGCCGTCTTCCAACAGAATTTCACGAACCTCGGCCAGCGCTGTTCTATAATTCTCACCTGGACCTTGCCATATCGCGGGCGCAATTAGAATAATTGCCAGAACCGCTGCAATAGCGGCCCCGGCGGTTACGGGTCTTATATTTGTATCCAGCCAATTGCGAAGCTTTCCGGCCCAGGAGGTGGGGAGGCCTTCTTCTACGGTATCCGATATGAGAGCCGCCTCCGGCAGGTCCTTCAATCCATGCAGATCTTCCATCACAAGGCAAGCCTGATCATACGCCTTCACATGATCCGCGCTTTGGGCCAACCATTCCTCAAAGACAATTTGATCATTCTCTGAAAGTTGATCAAAATTATTTTTCAAAGCCCAGTTCGCGGCTATATCATTCGTGGTTTCTCTATTTAAATCATAACGCATTTTACGTCTCATCCACAGCATCTAATTCATTCAAACATTTGGCCAGGGCCCGGTGAATTTGTTTTTGAACGGCTTTTGTATTCATATTTTCACGCTTGCCGATTTCCTGACAGGTCAGTCCATCAAACCTGTTCAAGATGACCAAACGACGTTGTTTTTTCGGCAAGCTGTTTAACGTTTTAATGAGTATTGCCAACCTTTCCTTACCCATTAAGACTTGTTCCGCAGTTGAAGGAGACATTCTTTCTGCTCTATCTTCTTCTTGGTTTACGGAATTTGCATAACCTTCTTCACGATTGGAACGCTTGTGATGATCAATGATATAATGGCGTGCCACGGTATAAAGATAAGCTTTCGGGTTTTTGATTTTTTGAAGCTCTGATATCCCGGCAAGTTTTGAAAAACTGCCTTGCACAACATCATCTGGCTCCGGTGGGCCGGAGCCGAATTTTGATTGAATATACTTCGTAAGCTCCCCCCGGTATTTATCGTATAATTCCGTTAAGGCTTTTGAATTCGAAGGAAAATTTCTTTTATTCTTATTAAGGTTATGAGAATAACTATTCTGTTCAAGTGGCTCTTGTGGGCGGGAAATATTTAAATCATTCTTCGTAGAAGAAACGGGCGTTTCCGGATCCTCACTTAAATATCCGGTTGCCCAAACATCACTATTTCCATCCCTTTTTCGCACGATTTAGCCAATCATAAAGATTTTTTATTTGGCATTTAATATAGGTGCAATCCTCAAGCATTACAATAGCGCCAAAAAGCGCCCCCACCCACCAGCCGCGCCATAAAGATAGAAAACACGACCAAAACACAATAGCATATCATCCACATCACCTCCATCATGACGCCATAAGCCAAACTTATTGGCTCTATTCTTAATTTGCCTTGAGTGACCAAGACATCAAAGAATAATTAACTGAACGAATGCCCTAAATTTGCAGTCCACCTCCACCTTTATGCGAAACCCGTCAAGGTGCGGTTCGCCGGACGCTTACGATTGGAGTTTGAGTCAATGTAGGCATGTTTTGCGTTTGGACAAGCAGGTACGCCCCAGCCACTATCATTAACAAAATAATAGAATCCAATATCCGAATTTACCCTAATCCAATCAATGGTTTTTTGCGCTGTTACGTCTGCCCAAACGGAACCAGAACCTGATAATATGGCAATGCCTATCCAAAGTAACATATAGATTTTTTTCATATCACCCCCTGTCAAAAATACGGTAAAATACACAATAATGATTTGTGGTAATAAGGTTTCCTAAATAGAAATTTTACAAATATTCTTGTCTCTTAATTCGCATCACTCACCACATATTCCACTCCACACCCAGTGCTTGGAATATTCATTTTTATTGAAATTGGGGATCTGTCTTTATGGGATGTCAGCAAGAGGGCGTAAATCTGATCTCTCAAAGGATGCGTATCCAGAAGTTTGATATAATTGCCGCCTCCCGGATCACAAAAGGGTTTTAATAGCTGTTCATTCCCGGACGTTCCAATGTAAATGATATTATTCTGTAAATACAACCGATCAATGGTCACACCTTCACATTGCCCTACCGCCGCACATTCCGCAAAGGCGGCCGATGATGTGCAGAAAAGTGCCAAAAAGAATAAAAAACCCAGTTTTTTCATGGAAACATCCCCCAGAAAATTGAAATAAAATAAAAATTAAGTCTTGGAATAAATTATAGAACAATCAATCTAAGCTATAGACATATAAACATTTAAGCTATTGAAAACAAACAATTAAAAATCAACTTACTCTGACCCTCTTGATCCTGACCCTCTTGGTGGATTCCACTTCGAAGTGCGACAGTGATGGTTCAAAGTAGGACATAGTTTGCGTAACAGATAGAATGAGGTTTCTGACAACTTTATTCTAGAGGGAGCAAACCATGTCCTACACCCACCTTAGC